>Ga0307510_10001400_pt1 | contig 26475 bp, 27 predicted proteins | sample 12_EM_MG_FD_207224 | JGI IMG/M metagenome (GOLD analysis project Ga0307510, IMG submission 207224) | Populus trichocarpa ectomycorrhiza microbial communities from riparian zone in the Pacific Northwest, United States - 12_EM | ecosystem: Host-associated > Plants > Roots > Unclassified | place... | reverse complement strand
TAGTGTTCGCGCAAGCGCTTCAAGGCAAGCGTTCCTGTCTGGTGCTACGAGTTCCGCTGCGCCAGACGGTGTGGGCGCTCGCGCGTCTGCAACAAAATCAGCGATGGTGAAATCAATCTCATGTCCCACGCCGGAGACGATAGGTATCGCTGAAGCGTGTATGGCCCGGGCTACGCGCTCATCGTTAAACGCCCAAAGGTCCTCTATTGAACCACCGCCGCGCGCCACAATTACTACGTCGCACTCTGCGCGCGCGGACGCTGTTTCGATGGCTTCGACGATGCACGGAATGGCGGCGTCGCCCTGCACCGGCGTCGGGTAAATAAGGACTGCAGCGGGCGGGAAACGACGAGCCAGGATGTGCAGGATGTCCCGCAGGGCTGCTCCCGTCGGTGAGGTTACGACGCCAATCCGCCGCGGAAATCGAGGCAAGCTGCGCTTGCGCTCGAGCGCAAATAGACCTTCGGCGGCCAGTTTCGCCTTCAGACGCTCGAACTCGCGCTTGAGCGCGCCCACGCCGGCCTCTTCGATGTGCTCGACGATGAACTGGTAGTCGCCGCGGGGTTCGTAAAGACTCACGCGGCCGCGCGCGAGGATCTGCTGCCCGGACTTCGGCGTGAAGCCGACACTCATGTTTTTCTGGCGAAACATCGCGCAACGCAATTGCGCGTCTCGATCTTTCATCGAGAAATACCAGTGTCCGGATGACGGCACGGACAGGTTCGACAGCTCGCCCTCAACCCAGATCACACCCAGGCCGCGCTCGATCAGGACCCGGACTTCGCGATTCAGGCGGGAAACTGTATAGACGTTGCGCTCGAGGGGCTCAGGGGACGGCATGGGCCGAAACCATAGCATATGGGTTTACCCACGAGCGCTTCGCGCGTACACTGGCGCGCTTTATCTTCGACCCCGGCGGTCCATGCGTATCCTCGAAGAAGCTCTGACCTTCGATGATGTCCTCCTGGTTCCGGCTTATTCGGAAATTCTGCCACGCGAGGTCGACCTCTCCACGCGCGTAACGCGCCGAATCCGGCTCAATGTGCCGCTGATGTCAGCAGCCATGGACACCGTGACCGAGGCGCGTCTAGCCATCACCATTGCCCAGGAAGGCGGCATTGGCGTCATACATAAGAGTATGACGATCGAGGCACAGGCGCAGGAAGTCGATCGCGTGAAGAAATTCGAGAGCGGAGTCATCAAGGACCCCATCACGGTTTCTCCCAACATGTCGATCCGTGAGGTGATCGACCTCACGCGCTCGCGCGGTATTTCTGGTGTGCCGGTTGTCATCGGCAAGAAAGCAGTGGGTATCGTCACTCACCGCGATCTGCGTTTCGAGGACAAGCTCGATGCGCCCGTCTCTTCGGTGATGACACCGAAAGAGCGCCTGATCACCGTGCGTGAAAACGCGCCCAAGGAAGACGTTCTTACGCTCCTGCACAAACACCGCATCGAAAAGGTGTTGGTGGTGAATGGCGACCACGAGTTGGTCGGCATGATCACGGTGAAGGATTTCCAGAAGGCAACCGAATTTCCGCGCGCTTGCAAGGATGATGGCGGCCGCCTGCGCGTGGGCGCGGCGGTGGGTACCACCCCCGATACAATCGATCGGGTCGCGGCGCTGCGCGAGGCTGGAGTCGACCTGGTCGTGGTCGACACGGCTCACGGGCATTCGAAGGGCGTGATCACCATGGTTGGGAAGATCAAGGCCCGCTGGCCCGACCAACAGGTCGTGGCCGGAAACATTGCCACGGCCGAGGCGGCGCGCGCGCTCGTTGATGCAGGCGCCGATGCGGTAAAGGTGGGAATCGGTCCGGGATCGATCTGCACGACCCGTATTGTTGCAGGTGTCGGCGTGCCGCAGATTTCCGCGGTGTCGAATGTTGCCGAAGCCTTGCGCGATACCGATGTCCCGGTCATTTCCGACGGCGGTATCCGTTTCTCGGGCGACATTGCCAAGGCACTCGTTGCCGGTGCACATGCCGTGATGATCGGCAGTTTGTTTGCCGGCACGGAAGAGTCCCCCGGCGAAGTTGAGTTGTACCAGGGCGCTTCCTACAAGTCGTATCGTGGCATGGGGTCGCTCGGTGCCATGGGCGAGCGGCACGGTTCCGCTGACAGGTACTTCCAGGACGCGGCGACCGAGCTCGAAAAGCTGGTGCCCGAGGGAGTCGAGGGGCGCGTTCCTTACAAGGGAAGCGTCGTTCAGATTCTCCATCAGCTCGCGGGCGGACTGCGTGCGGCGATGGGATATACCGGTAGCAAAGACATCCAGGAGATGCGGACGCGCCCCGTTTTTGTACGCATCACCAACGCCGGGGTACGTGAAAGTCACGTGCACGACGTCAGCATCACCAAAGAGGCCCCGAATTACCGGGTCTCGTAACTCACAACATTCCCGGGCTCAGCCGCGCTGCGCCCGGGAGAGGCACTAACGCGCAAATGTCCAGTGTTGCCCGACCCTCTGCTTCCTCAACTTCCCACGCGGACATCCACGCCCACCGCATCCTGATTCTCGACTTCGGCGCGCAATACACACAGTTGATCGCTCGCCGCGTTCGCGAGCTCGGCGTGTACTGTGAAATCCACCCCTGGGATATCTCGGACGAAGAGGTGCGGGCTTTCGGCCCGCGGGGAGTCATTCTGTCGGGTGGCCCGGAATCGGTCACCGACGCCAAGCCTCCAAAGGCGCCTGAGTCAGTCTTCACGCTGGGTGTGCCCGTGCTGGGTATCTGCTACGGCATGCAGACGATGGCTCAACAGTTGGGTGGGCAGGTTGCTGCATCGACCGAGCGCGAGTTCGGCTATGCGGAAGTGACCGTCAAGGCTGATTCACGTTTGCTGGACGACATCGAAGACCGTCGCGATTCCAGCGGCTGTGCAGTGTTGGATGTGTGGATGAGCCACGGCGACCGTGTTGCCGCGCTGCCCGCCGGGTTTGAAGTAACGGCCGCGACTCATTCCATCCCGTACGCTGCGATGACCGATGAGAAGCGCCGTTTCTACGGAGTGCAGTTCCATCCCGAAGTGACCCACACGAAGCAGGGCACGCGGCTGTTGGAACGATTTGTTCGCGAGATCTGCGGCAGTGACGCTCTCTGGAGCGTTGGCAACATTATCGAGGACGCGATTGACCGTGTCCGCACGCAAGTTGGGAAGGGAAAAGTGCTGCTCGGCCTCTCCGGGGGTGTCGATTCCTCGGTAGTGGCGGCGCTTCTTCATCGTGCGATCGGCGATCAGCTCGTGTGCGTGTTCGTCGACACCGGCCTGCTGCGCCTCGGCGAAGGCGACCAGGTGATGGCTACTTTTGGTCAGCATCTGGGCGTGCGTGTCATCCGTGTCAATGCCGAGCAGCGTTTCTTGTCGGGGTTGGCGGGTGTGACCGACCCTGAGCAGAAGCGCAAGATCATCGGCCGCACCTTCATTGAAGTGTTCGATGAGGAAGCGCACAAACTGACAGGGGTCGATTTCCTCGCGCAGGGCACGATCTATCCTGACGTGATCGAGTCCGCCGGCGCGCGCACCGGTAAGGCACACGTCATCAAGTCACACCACAACGTGGGCGGCTTGCCCGAGCGCATGAAGCTCAAGCTCGTCGAGCCATTGCGTGAGTTGTTCAAGGACGAAGTGCGGCGCATGGGTATCGAGCTCGGCCTGCCGGCCGAGATGGTCCATCGCCATCCATTTCCGGGCCCCGGCCTGGGTGTGCGCATTCTCGGTGAAATCAGGAAAGAGTTTGCCGACCTGCTGCGCCGTGCGGATGACATCTTCATTGATGAGCTGCGCAAGCACGATCTGTACGACAAGACGAGTCAGGCGTTTGCCGTGTTTCTTCCGGTTCGCTCAGTCGGTGTGTTGGGAGATGCGCGGCGTTATGACTATGTCATCGCCTTGCGCGCCGTCGAGACTGTTGATTTCATGACGGCGCATTGGGCGCGGTTGCCCTATGAGTTCCTCGAGCACGTGTCGCGCCGCATCGTGAACGAAGTCTCAGGCATATCCCGCGTGGTGTATGACATTTCCGGCAAGCCGCCGGCGACGATTGAGTGGGAGTAGCGGCGAATGTCGCTCAACACCGACTCACCCGAGCTGACTGTCTGCGAATCCTGACATCGGAAACTGAATTCCCGCCCGGACGATGTCGGCGCTGCGGAGAAGTGTGACGGCGCCCATAGCCCTTGTCCCAGACCTGCGAGAACAATCGACGCAGACTCGGGAGCGCCTCGTCATGAATGTAGCCTTGTACCTGTCCGGTGCGATCGTCTTTACCCTCGGCCTGATTTGGATCCTCATCAGCACGCCTCGTCACGTACGGGAAAAGTCCGCCATCGAGGCTCTGAAACGTGGCGACTGCGATCGCGCAGTGCGAGCGATGCTCGACCTTTAGGCCGACCCAATCCCCCGTCGTAGCCTCGAACCGGCACCGTATGACGGATACCCTGTTCGCCCGTGGTCTGTTGTATGGGTCAACGGCCCGCCAGGCCGTTTGTGCCGGAAGGCAAGCCAGAAACGGTCTGAATGTGCGTCAGTGAGCCAGAGGTTGCGGTGATACGGAAGGTTTCAATCGAACCGTCCGTGGTCAGCACACTAAGGTAATTCCCGTCCGCGTCGATGATGAGATCGAGCGGCGGGCCCACGGTAGTAGCCGCAATCGAAGTCAACTCAGTGAGGCTCCCGTCGTGCGAAATGCGGTAGCTGCTGACAGTGCGGCTCCCCGTGTTTGATACGTAAACGAAATTGTTGTCCGGAGTAATCACCAGCCAGCAAGTTGCTCGCTGTTGCGTGGGGACTGCGGCACTCAGCGCGTGTAAAGCTGCCTGGGAAGCGAGGTCGTATGCGGATGTTGTTCCTGCGCCTGCCTCGGAGACGTAAAGACGCACGGTGTCACTAAATGCAAATCCAAATGGTCCGCTGCCAGCGGAATCCGCCGTGCTGGGTGTGCCCGGTACGTGACTCTGCTCGAGCGGGAGCACATCAATCTGGTTGCTTCCATGCTCGGTAACCACGATCCAGAGCCCATCCGGACTGATTGCGATCTGGGCTGCATTGGTATCCGTCGCGTGCAGTGTTATGTGTGATCCGGCGAGGGGGCTCAGTCTTCCCGAGCTCGATACCTGGAACCCTTGAATTGTGGGACCCGTTCCGGCACCGCTGCTGTCGTTACGATTCAGGACATAGACTGTACCGTTCCATTCCGCGACGCTTACCGGCAGTGATCCGCCAGATGGCACCCGATCAGCGAACTCCAAGCCTCCATCCGTCACATGGAATACAGTCAGGTCATTGCTCCCGGGATTCACGACGTAAAGGAATCGTCCATCGTTGCTCGAGGCCAGTGCTCCCTGGTTTTCCAGGCCATGGCCGACCCCTGTTCCACCTGTAGGAAAGCTTGCTGAGTTGACTAACGTTCCATCGCGCGAGCGCGAGTATGCCTGCACGGTATTTCCCAGCATCGAGTTGGTCATCGTAAAGACCATCGATGGTGGCGGAGGCGCCGATTCTCCCGCTGTCATCGAGTCGTTGTTGCCGCATGCTGCGAGTAACACCGAAGATCCAATCAAAAGGAGTGATATCAACTTTTTCATTCCGTCCTCTTGATGCAGTCACCCGGGTCGAATCGCACAGCGCCCATTGCCTGCTGCCCGTGCAATGCGTGGGCGATAACGACGCTTCACCACCAGAAGACCGGAGGTCGCGGCAACACATTTCATCGCATGTCACGGCGGCGTTGCGGCGCGAACGACGGAGCTTCCACGGATTGCCGGCGGGATATGACCTAAGATACTGATATTTAAAGGGATCTGCCTCCTGGCTGGTCCGGTGCCAGCGGGTTGCAAATCAGAATGTGCCGGGCCGCATTTTGAACGGCCTCGAAAGCTTTATGACCTGACTGACCTTGGTATACCAGCCCTGCGGCGCGTACTCATCTGCATGGAGATAGCATTGCGCCGTGACTTCATCGCTGCCCTCGGTGAATGTCAGCAGCCAACTCCTGGGAACATTGTTTTGTGGAGGACCGTGATACCGGGTAAGGCCCGCTACATTGATGAAAGATGTGCCCCAGCGCTGCTCGACATGTGATTTCCCTCCATAGGTGTCATCTGGGTTCGTATGTGTGTGTGCGCCAAGCCATATGGAGATGCTCGAGGGTGCCGCCGCCAACGTGCTTTCAAACGCACCTGAATCCTGCTTGCTGTCCACCCAGTAAAGGAACGAGGCGCCTTGCGGCGTCCCTTGCGGAAAGTAGCCGTGATACCAGGATGTCCACGCGCCGTTTTCGTCGCGACGCATTCCTTCCCATTCACCGGAGGCGACCGTCGTGCCCTTGAGCACATAGTGATGCGCGCTGATGATGTTCGACGAGCGGTTCGATTCAACCATCCGCTTCCACCAACGAAACGTTTCGCCACTGACCACGCCGCCGGGGTTTCCTCCGAGCGTACCGCGACCGATTTTCTGTGACGGTTCGTTGATGTCGCTCATCATCAGGAACAGCAGATTGCCGACCCGAAACGAGTAACGCTCCCAGGTTCCTTCGATCGGAAAGGGTCGTTTCCTCGCGTCCACACCGGAGAACGCGGTGTGCTCGCCCGTGGGATCGATCCATTTCCGCCACCACCAGGCCTGCGGCTCTTCGAGGCCGCTGCGGTCGTGATTGCCTGATAGATCGTAGATTTGCTCGCGACGGTGCTTTCGCAGCACGTTGAATTGCCGAACGATCTGCTTCCCTTCCCCATCCTGTGGTGTGCCCTGCGCGCCCGACAGATCACCCAGGTCCAACGCGATATCCCAATTGAAACCTGTAGCGCTCTCTGATTGCCGCAGCGCGGTGGCCAGGCTTTCCCGCCCATGTGCCTCGTCCGTGCCTACATGAGCGTCAGCGAACACCCACACCCGAAAAATTCCGGGTGCCACGCTATCGGCACTCGCAAGCCCGAAAGCGAAAACAGCAATCAATGCGAACGAGAGGCGCGGAAGGATCTGCATGGCATTCGCCTCGTGCCTACATGCGGATGATTATCGAGTCAACGCGTTGAATTCTCGCGCCAACTCCCGGTGACAGCAACAAACCTTTACGAGGGCAGGACCAACACTGCGGAAGTCGCTGACCGAAATCGTCGGTTATGCAGTGAAATCCCGAGCTTGGCCGAACCATCGGGACAAGGCCTGAGCAAGACCTTCATCGTTATCGGCGACATCCGTGGCCCAGGCGACGATGCCATCGGGGCGCACCTGCAACGCACTTAGGCCCAGACGATTCTTTGAGGCGCCCGAGATATAGTCGATCCGGTCACTCCAATGCCCGGCGAGCGTCTGACGCGATGGGCGTCCGTCGAAGTCCAGGATCAGTCCTCGCCCGCGTCGGAGATGCCCGTTCAGCCTCGTTCCGTCGGCCATCTCGAAGTCGGGCACGCTGCGGCCTATGAGTGGATGCCCCTCGCCGAGATCGTAGCGGAGCGAGACACCTAGCACGCGCCCGGCAAAATAGGTTGCTCCGTCGCGCATCTCGATCAGGTCGCGGATGATCGCCTCGATCGCGCGGGAGCTCCGGCTCGGCCGCATGAGCCCGACCTGAGCGCGGGACCAATCGAGGATCTGCGCGCCTATCGGATGGCGCTCGCGCGCATAGCTGTCGAGCAGGCCCGGAGGTGCATTGCTGCGAATCGTGGCGGCGAGCTTCCAACCGAGGTTCATCGCGTCACCGAGTCCGAGGTTGAGGCCTTGGCCGCCCAGCGGCGAATGGATGTGCGCGGCATCGCCGGCGAGCAGCACGCGACCGTTACGATACTCGGTTACCTGATAAGCGCGGTCGGTCCAGGTGGCAGCCAGTTGGAGTGCCGTCACCGTGACATCGGTGCCCGAGATCTTGCGGAGCACCGCCTCAACATGCTCACGCTTGATCGGATCGGTCCGGTGGAAGGCACCGCCGTCGAAATCGACCATCGCGATCGTGCCTGGTGCGGCGTAGGTGTACATGCCGGTCGCGGTGTAGTGACGTCCCGGCGCCAGCTTGTCCGGATCGGCCAGTTCGACCTCAACCGAATAGCCGGTAAACTCCGGATCGGTGCCGATAAATTCGATGGCCGCTGCTTTGCGCACTGTGCTGCGACCGCCGTCGCAACCAACCAGCCAGCGACCGCGAAAAGTCTCGGCGCCAGCGTGGACGATAACATCCTCGTCCGATTGCTCGAAATCCTCGACGCTACAACCGCGCCTGATCTCGACGCCCGTCGTTATAGCGCGATCGGTGAGAACGGTTTCGATGCTCTCCATTTCGACAGCGATGCTGCCGACGGGGCCGGGAAGGCGATACGGCCATTTCACGTCGTCGATCTGATCGTGGAAGAATTGGATGCCAGCGAAATGGCCGGCCGGACGGCGCTGCTGTTGCCTCCAATGCGCGGCTGCCGGAGCATTACGGCCAACCGCGCGAGCCGTGATTGCATCCAGGAGATCGCGGCGATCGAAGCTTTCCGTCGTTGGCACCGAAAGGCCGCGCAGCCCGAACGGCAACCGTTTCAACGGCAAATGCGGGTCTCGCGCCTGCTCCAGCACCAACACGGAACAGCCTGCGAGGCGCAGCTCACAGGCGAGAAACAGGCCAACAGGGCCAGCGCCGGCAATGACGACGTCATAAAGGGCGGTGTCGGAAATACGCATGAACTACTCCAGTGTCGATGTTCGACCGGAGCGTTCCTCGAAATTGAGAACCTCACGGACGAACGATTGGGCGCTTCAGCAGCGTCCGATGTTCGTCGTGGGGATCTTGTGCGCGAGGCCAAAGACCAGAGCTTTCGTTACCGAAAGGACTTGGGCTTACCAAACCAAGTCTGCCTTTTCCGACGGCGCCAGAATAGCGTCGTAGGAATCGATCCGCAACGGGTGTTGCTCTACCGCGGCTTGACCGGGTACGGCGTACCATCTCGGTGGCTGTAACCAGCCGTTCCGGGCCCCGCGACCATGTCGATATCCGAGTAGACGCATCGGTCTCGTGGGTCTGAATTACCGATTTCCAGGACTTTGGCTGGGCGGTCGGATCTGTTGACCAGGTGGTGGCCGTCTGGATCACCCGCCTTGAAGGCCGCACAGTCGCCTGGCCGCAGGAGCTCTTCGCCAGAGTTGGTCACGAGTGTCAGCTCGCCCTCCACAACCCAAACAAACTCGTCCTCATGGCTGTGCCAGTGGCGCTGGCTGGACCAACTGCCTGGTGGGATAACGGTCAGATTGACACCAAAGAGCGTGAGCCCTTGCGCGCGGCCAAGCCGCTGGCAAATCTGGTCCTTGCAGGGCTCGTCGAACGGTGATGGATAACTCGACTGATAGTCGACCGCTACCGCGGAAAGATCGATCTTTTTCATGGCATGCAGGGTCCAGTGTTTACGGTGTTGTTCGATTTTAGAGCTTTCCATATGTGTTGACAGCATCACGCTTCGCATTGCTCGAGAAAGTGTTGTAAATTAATGCTTTGGACCGAAAGAATGACAACCCGTCGCGAGTTTCTGATTACATCTGCTGTGAGCGCTGCCGCTGCCGCCCAGACCGCCCGCGTACTCGCCGCGGCAGCGCCGCAGTCGAACGCGCCCGCGATCAGTCCAGCGTTGCTCGATCGCGCCAGTGGGTTGCTCGAGAAGGCCCCCCTGATCGATACGCACAATGACTTGCCTTCGGCGCTGCTCGAAGTCGGTGGCGGGGATCTGACACAGTTCGATCTGTCCGTGCGGCAACCGAAACTCTGCGCTGACATCCCGTCGATGAAGGCTGGCAAGTTGGGTGTGCAGTATTGGTCCGTGTTTGTAGAGTCCGCGACGCAGAAGACGCATGTCTCCCTGCATGAGGCCCTGCGCGAGTTCGATGTCGCTCTGCGACTGATTCGCTCGAACGCGGCCTTCGAACAGGCTCGCACGGCGGATGATATCGAGCGGATCCACGGCGGCGGCAGGATTGCATGTCTGATGGGCGTCGAGGGCGGTCACATGATCGAGAACTCGCCGGCCGCGCTCAGGGTCTTCCACGAATTGGGCGCGCGTTACCTCACCCTGACTCATTGGGACAACATCGACTGGGCGGATGCTGCCACGGACCGTACCGAACATTTTGGCTTGACTGCGTTGGGCAGGCAGCTCGTTCGCGAGATGAATCGGCTCGGTATGTTCGCGGATCTGTCGCACGTGAGTGCTGACACCATGCGAGACGCTCTGCACGTCACGCGCGCGCCAGTCATCTTCTCGCATTCGAACGCCTTCGCTCTCAACCCGCATCCGAGGAATGTGCCGGACGATGTGCTTCGACTGGTGCGCGACAATGGTGGCGTGGTGCACGTCAATTTCATCCGCCCGTTTGTCTCCCCTGACGGTCAGGCTTGGGAAGAGCGTCGTGCGGAAGCTCTGCGCGCTATCAAGAGTCGCCTGACGGATCAGGCGGCTATCGACAAGGCTATTGCGGCTTGGGAGGCATCAGCGGGGCCGCCGCCTGCGACCATCGCGGATGTTGCCAATCACATTGACCACATTCGCAAAGTCGCGGGCATGGATCACGTCGGCATCGGTGCAGATTTCTACCACGCCGATGAGAGCGATATGGTCACGGGTCTCGGCAACGTCACGCGCTATCCGTACCTGTTTGCAGAACTGCTGCGGCGGGGATATTCAGATGACGACGTGCTCAAGGTTGCTGGCCGCAACCATCTACGAGCGATGCGGCAGATGGAAAAGGTGGCCAGCGAGCTGCAGCGCCACGAGGCGCCGCTGATCACTGAGGGCATCAAGCCGAGTTGAAGCGCGCAACAACACTGCTTACTTCGGCGCGGAGGTCAGGTGGCTTTCGCTACGGCCTCCGCGACCTGTTGTAATTGAACGGGCGTCCGAGCTGACTCGTCTAGTACCAGATCCGGTGGATACCGCGTTCGCCTATTTCGAGGCCTCGAAATATAACGACGCCTGCATGCGCATCTGACTCAAAGGGTCGGTTGTGATATGGCTCACGCAAGGTGCTGGCGCGCAAGGCCGCATTCAGGTCAATTGCGCTCACATTTTCGGCGCGCAAAGTCACAGAAAGAAGTGCGGCCCGCCGAACACCCTCCAGATCCGTGACCCGCCGAGCATATGACCCAAAATCGGATGCTCCGAGGCTCATGAGCATTCGGCCGGTAACGTTGTACAACGAGCGTGGCGGGAACGACTGCTGACTGGTGCGTTCTGCGAGCTCAGCAGTTTGCTTCACAGCGTTCTCGTATTGATCCAGCGGAGCGCTCAGCAATTGAGTCATTTCCGTCAGGTAATTTGCCTGCGTGTTAATCGAGTCTTGATACTGATAGAGCGGCATCAGCAAGCGTCCCAACACCCAGGCAGTTGTGGACTTTTCATTTGTAAAGTAATTTTCAGGATCTGTATTCCGCAATGCCGCGGATATGAACAGCCATTCACCTGTTAGAACTCTGCGCATTGAGCGCTCAGATTCCGAGAGGGGTGTGTTCCATGCGGTCGGCACAGCGCTCATGACGTCCTTTGGGCGGATTTGCCGAAGCACGAGGTTCCCCAATTCCAAATTGCGGGTGATCGCAGCCGTGGCGATCATCTTGGTGATCAGCAGGTCGGAAGATTCGAGAACCCTGCGCCAAAAGCTCAGGTCATCCCCGAGCAAATTCCGGACGTGGTCGCACTCACCGCGGCTCGCCAATACCTTCGCGTTCAGCAGTAGCAGTTTCTGCCCGTCCATGACCAGGCCGTAGGCCGGAAGCGGTAATGTGACGTCGAAGGGCCCTGACTCGCGCCAACCTCGACGACGAATGAGCTGCTGATAGCGCTGCAGCAACCAATCCTCCGAAGCAATCCACTGCTCGAAGACTGCATCGCCGGCATTGAAGGCAGCAATGCAGCGCGAACCGACGGGTTTGCACGCAACGATGAAGTCCCGGACAGATTGAATCCGCTTGGCAGCGAAGTCGATTCGCTCACGCAGGGGATCCTTTGTAGGATCCAACCGACCGGGTTGATTTGATTGCTGGAGCCAGGCGACGCGCCTCAATCCTACCTGATAGGGATCGTCCCCAACCGGCGCGGCAAACCCCATGATATAAACGAACGCGTTGTCCTCATCGGTGACTTGGGGTCTGACACGATAGAGATTGGCCAGTTTGACGGCGGCGGCCGCAGGCTCTCGATCGCGCCAATTGATTGCGAGTGCGATCAAGTAGAGGGTGATGCCAAAACCCGCAACGGCGGCAACAATCCATCCAAGGATCTTTAGAATCTTTCGAGCCATGTCGACATCATCCGTAATGACCGTCTCGATTATAATCACAGCGGGCGGTGCGGGGAGCGAGAGAAATATGATACGAACGCTGGCAGTAGTGCTGGGTCTTTCTATTGCGTTTTCTTCTGGAACGACTTTGGCGGCCCAGAGCCTGGCACCGGGAATCGATTTGATCCCCGGAGAGTTCAGGCCGGGCACGCAACCGGATGGAAACACGATCGTTATCAGGGGCAGCGACGGGCTGTTGGTGTTTGATACTGGCCGCCACCATGAGCATACGCAGGCAATCATCGACTTCGCGCGCGGTGAGGGCCTGCCCGTCAAAGTCATCCTCAACAGCCATTGGCATCTTGATCATGTCGGCGGCAACCTAATGCTGCGCGAGGTCTATCCGGACGCGCACGTATATGCGAGTGCGGCGATCGACGGAGCACTCCATGGATTCCTTGCGGACTACAGGATCTCGCTGGAGAAGCAACTGGCGGCGGGTGCAGACGATCCTGCAAAGCAGGCGGGTCTGCGCGACGAACTGGCTATCATTGACGCCGGCGCGCGGCTTGCGCCCGACGAGACAATTACTATCACTAGTGAGCGCAACCTCGTTGGGCGGAAAATGACGGTTGGGTTGGCGCGGGACGCGGTAACGGCGGGAGATGTCTGGCTGTTCGATCCGGGATCGGGCCTGCTTGCATCCGGTGATCTGGTAACGCTTCCGGTACCGTTTCTAGATACCGCTTGCCCACAAGGCTGGCGAAAAGCACTGGACACGCTCCACGCGGTCGCCTTCAAACTTCTCGTGCCGGGTCACGGTGAGCCTATGCACCGTAATCAGTTTGAGGCGTACCGAACGGCCTACGGCAATCTGCTCGACTGTGCCGCCACCGCGCGCAGCAAGGTGAAATGTGCCGATGGCTGGCTGCACGACGTCGGGCCGCTGGTGCCACCGTCGCAACAAAGGTTCGCGCGTGCCTCGATGGACTATTACATGGACAAGAGTCTGCGGGCGGATGCCCAACACACTGCTGCGCTCTGCGCCGCAACGTGACGAACGCAATCGGCTGCGCTCACAAATAGAGGCCTCACGCTCTGTCATGACAGTCTTTGGTTGGTTGATCGCTGCTTCCTGGGCCACTCTCGTGGGCTACTGGTTCGTCTCGGGTGCTGCTGCTGTCCGTAGGATGGGTAGCAAATGGATTTGGTGGCGCGAGATCGCGCTGCGCCTGGGTTTCTTTGCGGCTGTCGTGTTGGTATTGCAGATCGAAGCCGCCACCCACGTCCTGCCGACTGCAGCACTCTACGTCCTCAATACGAACACGCTCATGGGCTTCGCAGGGTTCCTGCTGTCTGTCCTGGGTGTTGGTCTGGCAATCGCGGCGCGCGTCAGACTCGGTTCGGGTTGGGTCGCGCCCACGTCGAGTCAGGATGTGTCCGAGCTGATCACGACCGGCCCCTTCGCCCTGGTGCGTCATCCGCTGTATGGCGGACTTCTCCTTGCCATGCTGGGCTCAGCAATCGGTCAGAGCGTGCTCTGGGCCTTGCCGCTGATTGTGTACGGGCCGGGTTTCGTCCTCAGCGCGCGACGCGAGGAAGATCTCCTGATCGCACGGTTCTCCGAGCGGTATCGGGGCTATATGAGCCGAACGAAGAGGTTCGTACCGTTTCTCTGGTAAATAAATTTGCGGGCCGATGTCGATTCGCCGATTCCCCATTCGTCGTTTCGAAGCCAGCCAATGGGGCCGGCTCAAAACAGGAGACAGACGATGCGTGTCATTGTGTTCGTGAAGGCTACCGAGGACAGCGAAAAGGGCACTCTGCCGACGGCCGAATTGCTCGAGGCAATGGGCAAATACAATGAGGAATTGCGTGCGGCCGGCCTCATTCGCGCTGCCGACGGGCTCAAGCCCTCATCCCAAGGCAAGCGGATTGCGTTCAATGGTCCCGGCCGTACAGTCATCAACGGGCCTTTCGCCGCGACCCGCGAGCTGGTTGCCGGCTTCTGGCTCTGGGAGGTCAAGGACATGGACGAGGCGGTCGCCTGGGTAAAACGCTGCCCCAATCCCATGCTCGGGCCCAGTGAGATTGAAATCCGGCCGCTGTACGAGATGGCTGATTTCCAATGAGCGCAGGACGAGGTGCTCGGGTTGCCTGGCACCGAGCGCCTCGCCTGGGCCTGCGCTTCGCGACGATCGTTGTTGTCCGGGTCGATCTTCGGCCCGTGCGCATCGAGCGCGATCTTGAAGCCACGGCTTTCGATATCGGGAAAGCCATAGTGGTAATCCGGGCTGCTCAGATCGACCCACGCGGGTAAATGGGGGCCATCGAAACGGCTGTCGCCGGCCGCCGGGGCGAAGAAAAACACATCCTGGCGTGTTGGAGTGATCCGAGCGCCTATGGCATCCGGAAACAACTTCGGCAGCCACGGGCCGCAGGCGAAGATGAACCGGTCTGCGCGCAGCGTTTCGCCGACCGTTCCCGTGATGATGTCCAACAAAGCCCCGTTCGAGCGTGGAGGATCGACAGCAAATTGGCGGAAGCGGCCGCCTGCCTTCACGAACTCCCCGACGAGTGTCTGCACGCTGCGCCGGGCCATCAGCGCGCCCATGGTGGGTTGCAACACTCCAACCGCAATGCCATCGAAGTTGATCTGCGGCCAGCGCTTCGCCATTTCAGGAGCCGCGAGCTTTTCAATGGGAATACCCAACGCCCGCTGTACTGCGATGCTCGCGCCGATGTTGGGCACGTCCTTGGGGTAGATGTACAGCGCACCGACCTGATGAAAGATCGGGCTCTCATGCCGCTGGGAGAGTGCCTGCCATTCGGCGAGAGATTCCCAGGCCCAACCAGTGTAGAAGGCGTTACCCGCATACTCCGTGCGGATCAGTCGCGTCTCGCCACCGGAAGAAGCGCGGGAATGTGCTGCACCCCAGGCATCCAGCAGGAGCACTTTGTGGCCCTTGCGCTGTAGGTTCCAGGCCGTCCAGGCGCCGAATACACCTGCGCCAACAACAACGAAATCCAACGCAGCGCCGGTAGGCAACGCTTGCGCAAACGAAACGCCGGACAATGCACTGCTGGCCGCCAGCCCTTTGAGCAGGCTCCGTCGCGAAACGCTGGAGCTGTTCATTGGCCTTTCGCGGCTTCAGGATGGGCGGCGCGCCAGGTGTCGAGCCGGGCGATCCATTGAGCGGCTGACAGCGGACCTTGTGTTTTGGTTTCGGTGTGAGATGCCATGTTCTGCCGGATTTCCAGGAAGAAGGCGGGTCCGGTCTGCAGGTGCATCTGCTCGGCTTTTGCATCCATCGCGGCCTGTTGGGCGGCCGTGATGGGTGTTTTCGGGAAGGGCTTGTAGAGCAGCACATCCCAATCATCGCCATCTTCGTGAATGAACATCTGCGTTGGTGGCTGGCCACCTGCGGCGGAGACTTCATCCCACTGCGCCAACTTCCGGATGAAGGCTTCCTGTTTGCCGGGTGCCATCTTGAAGATTTCGAACTGCGCCTCAGGCCATGGCTTGCCGTCGTCGACCTGTGCGGGCGGGGCGTGGGAAGCCCCTGTCGCAGCCGCTGCAATGAGCGCACCAACTAGAACCAGGGATTTCATCACGCATCGACCTCTCGTTGTCCGATGCGCAATAAAAACGCTTCCCGCGGGCCGGCGCCACGGCGCCGGAGGGTAGCTGAGGGCTATTTGGGGTAAAGGCGGTGCCTACATCCCCAGCGCTTTCCTCAGGAACTCATCACTCTTGCGCAGTATCTCTGCCCGCGCAGTCGAGTCTACGAACTGGTGGTCGAGATCGGGATACTCGATCAACTCACACTTGCCGCCAGCCGCGGTTACGCGCGCTGCCATCCGTTTTGACTCATTGACACTGACGTCGCGGTTGGCGCGTCAAAGGACTTCGCGGGTTCGGCTGCAACCGACGAGCAGGCAACCAGCAGAGTGAGAACGTAGGCAGGTTTGAATGACAGCATCCGGATCCCTTTCCCGCGGCTGCATTTTTGAGTTTTGGGGGACAGCCGCAATCGCCGCCCGGAAGCTTAGCCACGGCTACCGGGCCTGTCCATATCAGTTTGACATCTTGTGACACGGGCACGCTGCTTTTTCGGCGTTTTCGCCGTGGAGTTGCCTTGACGGTCGCGCGATCCTCGAGTTTCTGCGCAAACACGCAGTCAACTGATATATCGGCACGCCAGGCGAGGAATCATGATGACCGCTACTTCAACTGTTGAGCAAGGAAAGCCCATGGGAATCGTCCACGCAGACATCACACTGACCAACTTGTTCACTGAGAAGAGCGTCAACGTCCGCACGATGGTGGACACAGGGACTACACATATGATCGTCCCAGCCAATATCGCCAGAGAGTTGGGATTCGACCTGGAAGAGGTGAAGACTTATAGTCTCACGGTCGCGGATACGCGGCGGGTACGGTGTCCGTGCATCGCACCTATTGAGATCAGGCTCAATGACCGTTCGTGTGTCATGGAAGCGGCCGTGTTGGGGAATGAGTGTTTGATGGGAGTCGTGCCACTCGAGATGATGGATCTGGTGGTCGATCCAAAGCGCCAGTGTGTGACCGCGAACCCGAAGCATCCCGACGGCCCCGTGTTTCCCGCCATGGGGGTTCGCAACATTCAGGCCAATGATGAGCCGTTCAACCACCCCCAGCCTTCACAACCTTCCCAATCGTATCCCAAGTCCGCGTAGTCAAATCCTTCCCAAACGTCTTCTCAATGAGAGCCATGAAGACAGGTCCCTTGGCGTTGGGCACATACGCACTGAATACCTCAGTGCCTTTGACACACAGGATCCGTGCATCATCCAACTCGATGGGTAATTTCACTTTCACTGTGGGCTTCGCATGCAGCAACGTGACGATGCACTTTGCTTTAGGCGGCAGTGCGAACGATTTGTAGGGATCGGCAGCCCGCCATGCGGCGAGCTCTTCGATCGAGCGTACGGTGGTGGCGAACACGCGGTCGAGGGTTTTCTGCATCGCGGCCTCGATCCGGCGCTCGAGTGATTCGCGCGAGGCAGCGCGGGAATCGAAGACAACATTGCCGCTGCCGAGCACAGTCTTCACGTGGCGGAAACCGGCGGTCTCGAGACACGTTTTCAGCTCGGACATCCGGGCATTCAATGGGCTGACGCCGCGCAGAAAGGCTGCATAGGTTGGCATTTGCAGATGCTACCACTGTACAGTGTGGCTCAGCTCAATAGGGAGGGGTGGGGTCATGGCACAGACACATACCGGCGGCTGTCAATGCGGGAAGGTGCGCTACGAAGTGCAGATGGACATCAATGAGGTCATCTCCTGCAACTGCTCGCGATGCGGACGATTGGGGACGTTGTTGGCGTTTGCGCCGGAGTCGCAATTCAAGTTGTTGTCGGGCGAGGGCGACTTGTCGGAATTCAAATTCAACAAGCACTTCATTGAGCACAAGTTCTGTGCCACGTGCGGCGTGCAGTCATTTGCCATCGGAACGCAGCCCAAGACGGGTGCCCGGATGGCGGCCATCAACGTCAGGTGCGTGGATGGCATCGATGTCGACTCACTGAAGGTGAAAAAGGTCGACGGCAGGAGTCTCTAGCGAGGGCGGTGGCAGGCGCGCGGGTGATCCCGGGCGCCTGCCGACAACCCAACGTCAGGCCAGTGCGCCCTTGAACAACACCAACAACCGATCCCAGGCCTTCTCGGCCTGCTCCTGGTTGTAGACCTGCGAATCGGGCGGGCACCAGCCGTGCATCGTGCCCTTGTAAACTTCGATTTCCGCGGGCAGGTTCGCTTTGGCGAACGCGTCGTGCAGGGCGGTCTTCGCGTCAGGCTGCTTCTGGTCGTCGTTTTCGGCGATGGCGATCAGGAAGTGGGCCTTCATGGTTGGGATCAACAACGCCGGACTGTCAGGTTTGTCACTCACCAGTCCGCCACCGTGGAAAGTGGCTCCAGCACCCACACGGCTGGCTGCCGCGGCGGCCGTCTGGAATACGAGCGGGCCGCCCATGCAATAACCTGTTGTGCCGATCTTGCGCTTCTTGTCGACGGCGGGTTGGCTGTCGAGCCAGGCGACAAACGCTTTGCCGTCGGTCTTGCCGGTCGTCGCACTGAGACCGTCATGGAGGGCCATGAGAGACTTGCGGGTTTCGGGATTGTTGAAGTCGGCGTGTTCGGGAGCCGTGGGGGCTTTCTTGGTGCGATAAAAGGGATTCACCACGAGCACGGCGTAGCCGGATTCGGCGAGGCGCTTGCCCATCTGTCTGAATGCCGGACGCAGGCCGAAGATGTCGGGCCAGACGAGGACACCGGCGTGCGTGCCCTTGGCGGGATGCGCGAAGTAGGCATCGCAGGTGCCGTCGGGAGTCTTGATTGTGACTTCCGATTCTGTTGTCTCGACAGCGGCAGCCGAGGCCGGCAGGGCGGACATCAGGCCTGCACCCAACGTCAGAGCGCCGAATTCGCGCCGGGACAGGCCCGCGCGGCGGCCATACTCAACGATATCGTTGATGGAATCGTTATCGCACATCGACGTCTCCCGCTGATGAAAATCGTGACATGTTGCCGCCACAGCCGTGTCGCTAGCAAGCTTCGTGCGCGGCCAGCCCCCTAAAGAACTCTCTTGGGAACGCCTCGTTGCGGCAGAAGACGGTCCACCTGGATTTCACAATCCTTTGCATAACAATTGGAGCAACGCAGCCGGGAGGTGACGACAATGAGCGGAACGTCCCAACCCAGAAGCTTGGCAAGGGATTGCGGTTCGGTGCGGCGCGCATGTTTGCAGGTACGGCAGCCGATGACCATCGCATAGCCGGTGCGCCAGTCGGCCAGCTTCGAGGTCTTGGGTGGACGGTGCATGCGGCAAACCTTGCCAGTGAACCGGGGCTGTCGTCCAACCAGTGAGAAAGAAAGGGCGATGCTGTATGGTAGCCCTATGCTCAATGTTGCCAAGACGTTACGAGTGCAAACGCGCCGCCGCGGCCTCTTGGAAATTACCACCGAAGTTCGCACTTGGCTGGCTGCGCAGAAGGTGAGTACGGGTCTGCTGACTTTGTTTTGTCGACACACGTCGGCGTCGCTTCTGATACAGGAAAACGCGGCTCGCGAGGTTCGCTCGGACCTGGAAGCGTTCTTTGCAACGATTGCGCCGGAGGATCCTGCCAGGTATGACCACGATGATGAGGGACCGGACGACATGCCCGCCCATCTGCGCACGGCATTGACGGGAGTGCAGCTCTCGATTCCGGTTGTTGACGGTCAATTGGCGCTGGGGACGTGGCAAGGCATTTATCTCTTCGAACATCGCGCCCGCCCGCACGAGCGGGAGGTTGTGTTACATCTGTTGGGCGATTGAAAACGCCCCGGAGCTGAACGACTTCTGCAGCCACGCGGTCAGTGCGCGAATCTTCGCGGCCGCGCGCAAGTGTTCGGGATAAGCAATATAGATCACGGCCCCTTCGGCCTCGGCGCCCACGTCGATGATGCGCAGTCCCGGCCGTGTTAGAAAGAAGTTCGGCAGCAGTGCGATTCCGAGTCCTGCCGCTGCGGCATCGCGCATGAGGATCCCGTTGTTGACGCGCATCGCGACCTGCGGTTGCACAGTGACAAACTTGCGGCCGGCACGGAAGCGCCAGTCGCCCGCGCCGCGATAGCTGTAGAGCACACCCCGATGTTGTTCGAGATCGGCCAGCGACTTTGGTGTGCCGAAGTTGCGCAGATACTCCGGTGATGCAACCAGTACGCGGCGGGTGGTTGCCAGTCGCTTCACGATGATTCGTTTGTCGTCCACGGGCCCGTGGCGAATCACTGCGTCGAAGCCTTCCGACAACATGTTGACGAAGCGGTCGTCCAGCTCCAACGTGAGCTCGATTCCCGGGTTGGCGCTGAGAAAGCCGAACAGCGCAGGTCCGAGGTGCAGACAACCGAATCCGACGGGCGCCGATATGCGCAAGGGACCGGACAGCATTCCGCGCCGTGCCGACAACTCCGCGGCCGCATTCTCGACCTCCCGCAGAATCGCCTTCGCGCGCTCGTAGAAGAGCCTGCCATCGTCGGTGAGTGCGAGCTTGCGGGTGGTGCGGTGGATCAGCCTGGAGCCGAGCGTCCGCTCGAGATCCGACAGGCGGTCGCTGATCACGGATTTTGACAGCCCCAGCCGGCGGGCGGCAGCCGTCAGGGAGCCGCCTTCGGCAATGGCGGTCAAGGCCTGAACGCATTCCAGCTTGAGCATTGTTCGGTAATTCCGAAAAATTGAAGGCGATTTTGTCCCAGCTCGCGCCCCCATTGAAAGCCTATAGTCGCCACTATCGAGGCGGTTCGATTTGGGAGGATTCATGTTCAGATATTTCGCTGCTGTGCTGCTGGCAGCCATTGTTTCAGTGCCGGCGTCGGGGGCTGTTACGCCATTCCCGGCGGGTTTCCACACACAGATGGTGCAAACAAACGGCACTCAGCTCTATGTGCGCGTGGGCGGGAAGGGGCCCGCAGTGGTCATGCTCCATGGATTTGCTGATACGGGCGATATGTGGGCAGCGCTGGCGGTCGTGATGGTCGCGGACCACACGGTGATCGTGCCCGATCTGCGGGGAATGGGTTTGTCGGAGCACCCGGATACCGGGTACACCAAGAAGAATCAGGCCGTTGACATCGCAGGCGTCATGGACGCACTCAAAGTCCAGAAGGCGGACCTGGTGACTCACGATATCGGCAACATGGTGGGCTACTCGCTCGCCGCGCAATACCCAGCGCGGATCACGCGGTGGGTAGCGATAGATGCGCCGATACCCGGAATCGGGGATTGGGACAACATCGTGCGCAGCCCGCTGTTGTGGCACTTCAATTTCCGCGGTCCCGATATGGAACGGCTGGTGCAGGGACGCGAGCGGATCTACCTGGATCGCTTCTGGAATGAGCTGTCGGCCGATCCCAAGGCAATTGATGAGGCGACTCGGCAACATTACGCTGCGTTGTATGCACGTCCGCATGCCATGCACGATGCGTTTGAGCAGTTTGCAGCTTTCAACCAGGATGCGAAGGACAATCAGGAACTGCTCGCCAAGGGCGGCAAGCTGAAGATGCCTGTGTTGGCTATTGGGGCAGAGAAGTCGTTCGGCAAGGCGCAGGCGGATGACCTGAATTTCGTCGCCAGCAATGTGTCAGGTGGGATCGTGCCAGCTTCCGGACATTGGATCATGGAGGAAAATCCGCAGGCCACCGTGAAGTCGATTACGGAGTTTCTGCGCAAATAGGTGGGCCCGCCCAGGGGCGTCCAGGTGGCGTCGCGGTCTTCAGGCACTGTTCGCCGGGAGCCGCGATGCAACCAACGTTGATTGAACGACGCAGGTGTTGGTTGATGCATACGGCAGCAGGCGATCGATGAGAGCTTCGAGCGCCTGGATGCCCGGCACCTGTGCCTTCGCGATGAAACAGTCGTCGCCGGTTACCCGGTCGCAGAAGGTGACTTCGGGAATCGCAGCCAGTATTTCGGCAACCCGCTTCAGCTCACCGGGCATCGGCCGGATGCGCAGAATGGCCGCCAACGGCAGCCCGATCGATTCCGGATTGATGCGTACGGTGTAGCCTTCGATGACGCCGGCCGCTTCCAGCCTGCGGACCCGCTCGGTCGTGCTGGGCGCCGACAGGCCGATTTTCTGTGCGAGCTCGCGCATCGGGGTTCTCGCGTCCTGCGCCAGAGCGGACAGAATCTTCGTATCCAGTGCATCCAACGTACCGTCAACGTACCGCAGTCTTTTCATGTGAGGGTACCTCCTGGCATGGAAGGCAAAGCGCTCTTCGTGCCTTCATAATATAGGCACATAAACCCGATTCGCGCACTTTCAGCATGGTGATGGGCCGCAGACGGCTCGAAAATAACCGCCATGAATCGAAGCGAAACGATGCCGCCCGTAGTCGCGGTGCCACCTCAGGCCTGGTTTCTGGTCAGCGCCGTGTTTCATTATCTTGGACCTGCGTTTGCCGTCCTTTTGTTCCCGGCCGTCGGCGTGCTGGGGGTCGCGTGGTTCAGGATCGCCTCCGCCGCGTTGGTGTTTGCGCCGATCGCCCGCCCGTGGCGGCTATTTGCCGCGAGCGACAAGAGGGAGCGTTGGTTGCTCCTGGCCATGGGGGCCACGCTCGCACTGATGAACTGCTCGTTCTATCTCGCCATTGCACGGCTGCCGCTCAGCCTGGTCGCGGCGATCGAGTTTGTGGGTGTGATCGGGCTTGCACTGTATGGCATGCGCACGCAGCGCAACCGCGTGGCGCTCAGTATCGCGGTTGCCGGCGTGTTCGTGTTGATTCACATACGCTGGTCGAGTGACCTGGTTGGTTTGGCCTGGGCCTTCGCGAACGGCGCCTTGTTTGTGTTGTATGTGGTATTGGGGCACCGGATCGCGCGTACCGGCAACGGCATAGAGCGGCTCGGAGCTGCCATGGCGTTCGCATTTGTTGCCGTATTTCCCATCGGGATCGTTCAGGCCATGCGAGCGTTCTCGCATCCGATGCTGGTTCTTGCCGGAGTGGGTGTTGGCATTTGTTCGTCCGTGATTCCCTATGTCTGCGATCAACTTGCGATGGCGCGTTTGCCGCGTGCGAGCTTTGCACTCATGCTGACTTTGCTGCCGGCGAGTGCGACCATCATCGCTGCCATTGTGCTCGGCCAGGTTCCGACGCCCCGCGAGATGACGGGAATTGCGATGGTAATGGGGGCGATGGCGCTGCATCGGCCGGCGGAGGCGGCGTGAGGGGTTTCGACGCGTAGCGCTTATACTGGCGCCATCAGTTCGGCAGCGGGGCCAGGCGGATGATCACCAGGATGTGGCGTGGCTGGGCGGCGAGTACCGCTTCGGCTGACCTTTACGAAGAGTTTTTGCGCTCGGAATTTCTCCCGGCGGCGTATTCGATTCCCGGGTTCAAGGGAGCGATTGTTCTGCGGCGCGCAGCGGGCAGTGAGGTGGAATTCACCACCATCACCCGGTTTGAGTCGATTGAGGCAATCAAGCAGTTTGCGGGCGAGGATTATGAGGCCGCCCATGTGGCGCCCCGCGCACGTGAATTGCTTTCGCGGTTTGAGCCTCGATGTGTGCATTCCGAGCTCGTGATCGAGACCTCGGCTCGTGACTGATGTCGACTTCATGCAGCGCGCGCTGGAATTGGCAGCGGCAGCGGATGAGAGTGGCGAAGTCCCTGTTGGGGCAGTGCTCGTGCGTGGAAACGAGATCATTGCAGAGGGTGCCAACCGGCCGATCGCTTCGCATGACCCAACGGCTCATGCGGAGATTGAGGCGCTGCGCGCCGGTGGGAAGGTGCTGGGCAGTTATCGGTTGACCGATACAACTCTGTACGTAACCTTGGAACCCTGCGCGATGTGTGCTGCGGCGATTGTGCACGCGCGGGTGCGGCGGCTGGTGTTTGGTGCGTGGGATCCGCGGGCTGGTGCTGCTGGAAGCATTGTTGATGTGTTCAAATTGCCCGGCCTGAATCATCGGGTAGATGTGTTTGGCGGCGTGTTGGCGGAGGAATGTGGCCGCCAACTGAAAGAATTTTTTGTGCGCAAACGCGGCGGGTAAGACGGCACCAACCTACGCGCCGGGCTCGACTCCGGTTTGTGGGGACGGCAACGGGCGAGCCGCCGCCACGCCATCGCCTGGTTGCCACTCGAGCAGTGTCAGATAACGCTGCACCCGATCGACAAACTGCACCGGCTCCCAGCCGCGCGCGTAACCACGCTTCACCAACGAGTACCAACGTTCCTCGCCGAGCAGCGGCAACTGGTCTCGTACCTCTTCCCACGAGTCGGGGTTCTTTCCTCGTGTCTGCGCGAGAATTCGCGCATCCTCGAGGTGACCGAAACCTACGTTATACGCGGCGACGGCAAACCAGGTTCGATCGGGCTCTGGGATTCGCTCAGGGATCTTGTCGTGTACCGAAGCGAAGTACCGTGCGCCGGCAGAAATGCTTTGGGCTGGATTCGAGCGGTCGGCGATGCCCATGGCTTCGGCCGTATCCGATGTCAGCATCATGATGCCGCCGGCACCGTCGCTCGAGGCGGCGAGAGGATTCCACTTGGACTCCTGGTAACCGATGGCCGCCAGCAGACGCCAGTCGATGCCCGTGCTTGCGGAAGCGGCCTCGAAGAGTGGTTGATACTTCGGCAGCCGCTCGCTGAGGTGAGCCTGGAATTCCCGCGATTCCTCGTACTGGAACGGTCGGGCGTCGCCGGTTTGCTCGAGCGCCAGTTTCGCCAGGTGCCCCGAAATGGAGGCGTTGTGAATGAACCGGTTGGTTGCCTTCAGCAGATCCCGAGCGCCTCGCCGGACAATCCACTGCGCCGGCCGTTCTTCGGGAAGCGTGAAGCCCAAAAGCACATTCGGGTAAAGGTGGTGCGCGAACGAGAATTCGCGGTCGTCGATCAGCGCGTAATCCGCCTCGCCTGAATCGACGTCCGCCAGCGGATCGGCATTCAGCGGGGCCGTTTGGACCCATTGCAGGGTTGGCGCAACTGTCCGCTTGAGCTTTTGTAGCGTCTGCTCCTGCGGGCTTCCCGCGCGGACGGCCAGCTTCGCTGATTCGAGCTGCATGGTCCCGCGCGGTCGAGCCTTGTTCTTACCGTACACGACCAACTGCGAAATGTGAGCGTAAGGCGTCGACGCCTCGCCCACATGTCGCCACTCTTTAGTAGAGGTCACCTGCGCGGCGGCAATGTCGGCGCGTCCCGCGGCAAGCTCCGCTTGCATGGCGCCCTCGGTGGCGACGGGGTACATCACGAGCTTCACGCCCAGCTCCGCGGCGAACTGCCTGGCGAGCTGGTACTCGAAGCCTTCGGTGCCGTGGGCGCCGAAGTAGAAGCAGGTGGGAATATTCAGGGTCACCACCCTGATTTCGTTGCGCGCGCGGATCTGGTCGAGCGTGGACGGCTCTGGGGTGCAGCCCGCCTGAAGGCCGGCAAGGGCGATGGCAAGTGTCCCTGCTGCTACACCGATTGCTCTCAACTCGGACCCCCTGGTCGAACCACGTTTTGCTAGGATACCAGCCCCCGAAATTGGGGTCCCAAGAACGGACCCCAGAAACGGGATCTGGAGAGGTACCGAAGTGGTCATAACGGCGCCGACTCGAAATCGGATGGTCGGGTAATTCCGGCACGTGGGTTCGAATCCCACCCTCTCCGCCAGATTACGTAAAATCGTTCCCATTCCGACACCGCCGGCTCCCGCGCTGAGGCGTATGGGATTCGAACCCACGTGCCATAAAACAAGCGGGTTCGACAAAATCGCCCGGAGCGATTTTGGACGGCGCGCCAGCGCCGGGCCCGAAGGGCCTGCGGCCAGGACGGCCGCAGCAATCCCACCCTCTCCGCCAGATATTTGCATATCTTTCAGGTAGTTAACGCAATCCCGTTCCGGGCTATTGGCAAATCCATTGCCCTAATGTAGCCGGCACCGATTCCGTGAGGCCCAAGGGATTTCGGTTGACTTAATAGGGTGCCGATCTTCTTTGGGAGCCGAGGATGCTGATCGGCCAGTCGGGTTTCGGTCGCCCCTCCGCCGCTCGAATCGCCACGACATCCCCCTCCCGGGTGCCCTCCGCCCAGGCGGCATAGATCCAAAACATCGTCGCCATGCTGTGGCCGTGAGCAAACACGTCCGCCGTACCGTGTCGCTTACCCGCGTCAGGATTGACCGTCAGGGTTCGATATCTATCGAAGGTCAATAATCGTCGTTGGCGGAAGCAGCAAAAGGACGGCCGCACGATCTCGGGTAAACAGGCATCTCCGTTATGTTATAGCGCAACAACAGTGCGCTTGGTCGCGATCACGCTTGTCAGCCGACATCAGGCGATGAGCATTGATCTCTGTTGTTCCAGAATCTCGTCGTAAGTGACAATTTTGACGTCGCCGAGGAATCGCTGCTCACGTTCCAAAGCGCTCACGTCCGTATTTGCGAGTCGCCCAATAAGAACGCCGAGCCGAGGGCTTTTTAAAGGGTAGCCTAGCAGAGAGACTACCTCACGCTCATGAACAGGATTGGAAACGTACTCATGATAATCTCTCAGTTGACGGATCGCGGTCATCACCTGACACGACAACCTTGCCCGCGTACCTTTTCCGGTCAGCAGCCTTGCCTGTGGCAATTTCAATTCCAGCAGCTTCCAACGTGAGTCCCGCTCCGGCGCTGCAATGGGTTTCAGAACGATGTCAGGAATCAATGTCCTGCCGTCTCGAGCGCTCAGAC
>Ga0307510_10001399_pt1 | contig 26478 bp, 27 predicted proteins | sample 12_EM_MG_FD_207224 | JGI IMG/M metagenome (GOLD analysis project Ga0307510, IMG submission 207224) | Populus trichocarpa ectomycorrhiza microbial communities from riparian zone in the Pacific Northwest, United States - 12_EM | ecosystem: Host-associated > Plants > Roots > Unclassified | place... | reverse complement strand
AATAAACTGTAAGGTGCGAAACATCACCTCCCTTACCCCGTTGAAACGTGGGGTTGCAGAGGTAGGTTGCAGCACATGCCATCAACAATTTTCATCTCTCTCTCGGCTACAGTACTGTACGCTCTAGCCAAGCCAATATGATATATCATAATGTCAACCTCAATAGCCCAATAACAAACATCTTCAAGGATAGCCTAACGAGCTCTCCCTTCTGCAGATACTAAAAGTAACTTGATATTTGAGGTTAGCCCCCACAATAGCCCCCCTTTCGGATAATCTTCCATCCCCCCCTCCCTTGCTCACGGCAGAATGTCAAGTTAGTATGTTATTATTCTAATGCCCGAAATGAATTTTGCATACTGGTAGGGAAGGCACAATATTTGGCGGTGGTGGTGGCGATGGTTCGCTTGCAGAACTACTCGAGTATTCTTGCACAAAGTATTCGTACCGTAGGGGCACCGGTAGGCCCCTATTCCGCTTTTGATTATTCAGAGTTAGTGATGGAGTACGAAAGCGCCAGGTAATATCGCGAGCGTCCGTTTTTGGACGATGAGGGGGAGGGAGATGGCAATGGATTGGTTGATTGTTATATTGATCGATCGATCAATGCAATTAATGAACCTCTTTTTTCATTCATCCCATTCTTTCTTTCTTTCTTTCTTCTTCTTGCACCACCGCTCCCAAAATGAAAAGCTCACGAGAACAGGGCAGGGCAAACCACTTTCTCGGTCGGGTGGATCGGTTGTTGTGGAAACCATAAGGTGGCTAGGCGAAGAGGAGGAAAAAAAAGGGAGGGGAAAAAAAAGAAAGAAAAAGAAGTCTGTGTTGATTTATTTATGGCAAGCAGGTTCGCTCATCATCCTGCAACGTAACTCTAATTCCCGAATGGATTTGTTCGATGCATGGCTAACCTTGGGGTTGGGTACCGTAGGTTACTGCGTGTATGATATGAGTGACCGGATGGTTGAGCCTCAGCGCCAGAGAGAGGCTGTTGCTGTGGTGGTTGATATTCGCTTGCGCTGGGAGTGATCCTTCGTGAGGCAGGGAAAGGGGGGGGTAGAACTGTCATTGTGAATTGAATCTGCGTACCGTATTCACTCAGCGCTGCATCGCACCTGAGCGGTGCTTTTTACTCCTACAATAACCCTCCTATCCTTGGCTTCCGTGTTTTGTTTATCAGTCCTCGGTTCGGAAGACTAACCCACATACGGACATTCGGGTGCGCCTCAAGTCCTTTCTCCAAGGGTAGGAAAAGGGGAAAAAAACAAAAAACCAACCCCGTTATCGTGGATCATTACTTTCTACAGTATGGGGTCAACATGCGTGCACGGCCGTAGTTCTGACCACCAGCGGGCCAACCAGAGAGGGGTGGGAGAGATAATTTATTATCATACTCGTCTAACTTGCAGCACCGCACTCATGCTATCGTATTTTATTTATTTATTTATTCCTCCGTTCGTTCTTTCATTTGTTCCTGCGTCTTTTTTTGTTTTTGTTTGTTTTTGTGGTGGCGCGCACGTGGTGGCACAACGGGGGAGGAGGATGTTTTTTTTTCCTCCTTCTCTCCATTCGTTTGTTTTTTTCTCAGGTTTGCTGGTTGGGGTATGATAGGGCACAACAAAGGTTGTGGGGATGGTTGAGTTCAGTGCCGCACTCGAGCACTAGCACTGTAGGCAATTGGCACAGTGCTCGCGGTGGTTTGTGTAGAGCTAGGCTTTATCCATGGGAAGATTGACCAGAAGCATAAGTTGAAACGAGGAGTAGGGGAAAGTCCGTGATGCATACAGTGGGAAGGGGGAACTGTCATGGCGCTGCTCTCTCCCCCCCCTCTCTCTCTCTCTGCAAGTTTGTCGGGTTGGTGGAACCTGTGTTGGGTTGTGGTGAGCTCAGGCTGGAGAAGTTGCCAAGAGAGATGCTCGAGCTGTGGAGTGGAGTGGTGTGAGTGATACAAGTTAGGAGTGTGGGTGGGTGGCAGTTCCCAGGTCTGGAGGGAAGACTCCGCTTACCGCTTACTCGGGCATCCCTGTTGTTGCATGTCCCAGCGCAGCGATAGGGCCGCGAGATGAGCCTTTCCTTCCAAAGGGGCGAATGGGACGGCCGACTTGACATGGTGACACTGGACCTTTTTGCGGGCCATGACAAACATCACGAATCAGAAGCGTGATACTGCAATGTCTTCTTGAGGACTCCGATTACTGTACTTGTATATTATTCGTTGATTTTTTTATTTTTTTCACTTTACATCTTTCTTTCTTGTCGTTCTGCACCTTTTGGTTGTTGGGGGGGGCATATGATGTCGTCCGCAGCGTTATCGTGAGTCTATTCTGAGGATAGTGCCATCGTCGCCATGCCGCCTTGGTGAATGTCTCCATAATCACTTCAACCGTGGGAAAGGAGGGAAAGGGGAGAACGGATGGGAATACAGGTATGGTAAACCTCTGGGAGATCTTGGCTCACTCCGTATTGGACCCGTGTCTCTGTGATCTACAGCATTGCCTCCGACTTCAACACTCTCATCGTCGTTGAGCCCCATTTCCTCTCCACTCCCTCTCTCTCCCTTTCTCTCTCCCTTCCCTTCTTTCACCACCGTGCGTACGGGGCAGTTAGTCGTTCCCTTCGAGTCGTTCCCTCTCTTTCTCTTTCTCTCTTTCTCTCTCTCTCTCTCTTTTCTGTTTCTTCCTTCCCTTTTGCGCCCTTCTTTCTCTTTTCTTTTTCGCCCCCCATCGTGTCCCAAAGCCCCCTCCCTTCTTCCCCCGGAGGTCGTTATCCGAGTACGTTCTGTTCTCGATAAACACATCTTGCTCGGGTACCTTCACACTTCCCTTCCGTATCCTTTTGTCCTCCGTCTGTGCATCTACCCGTCCATCTATCCGTCAATTCTGTCGACTAGGACCTCCTAGTATAGCCTGCCGAGTTTCCTCAGTCGTGCTCGTTACCAATTATTAGATTTATTCATTGTGCATAAGGTACGGGATACATACCTTTTCCTTTCCCGAGGCCCTGCATTTGAAAGGAGGAGAGAGAAGGAAAAAGAAAGGTAGAATGTGCTGCCGGGAGGGTGGAGGTACGGGGGAGGGAAAAAATAAACAATTTGCGAGCATAGTGCTGACCTAGCAACAATAGCCCTCCCAATATACCCCTGGGCCGAGGAAACACAGCCGTAAAGGATAAACCCAACCATTCCCCCGACATCCGACGTCGAACAAACGTTTTCCCTTCTTCCCTCGCGTCACGTTAAAAACGTTAAAAGTTTGTTCCTTCGGTACTATCCCTACCTCTCCGCCTCTGCACAATACACACCCTCCAGATTTTTTGTACTGACAAAACACGTTTTTTTCCCTTCCCATTCAGTTCCCATTTGTTTTCTGAGCGGCGAACACTGCATCAACGATCATAGATTGTCTCATCTCGTTTTCCTAGATCTAGAGGACAGCCGCACCTTATGCGAAGGGGATCACGATAGAGTTTCTTTTTCCCTTGGTTCATCCGCCCGTTTGTCTTACGCTCGTTCAACGATAGGGTCTATACCCGGTGGATCCGCAAATCTTCGACCTTCAATAGGGACTTGTAGGATATAATAGGTAACTTGGCATCCATTCACGCTTTCTCGGAAATTTTGCCACGACTAACGTCCATTGACATCTTCGCGGCGCAGGCTTGGAAACATTTCGTTCGCTGGAGAATATCCGCCGATGACGACCACAACAACAACAACATTGCCTCGTCCCCCACGGGCATCTTTCAATGCATCTCAGCCACCGACATCAGCCCTGCCAGCTTTGCCAAATTCCCTCTCCAGTCGAGCATCTACCCAAAACCTTCGGAAGGCCTCTCTTCTCCCACAGACACCACGAAAAGTTTCAGGGTCGTTACAACGGCCTTCGACACCCTCATTACCAGTGCTAACGGATGCCAAGAATTTGGTTCCTCGTCGAGCAGTGTCAATAGCGTCGTTTCCACAACCACCGAGAACAGGGGCCAGCCGGATAGCGAGTTTACCTCCTACGAGCTCGCTGAGCACGTGCAACCTGGCGGTCAACGGTGGAAGCAAGCCGTTATCGCCCTCGCCTGCTGAGGGTCCGAAGAGGGGCAGTGTAGGTCTGGAGAGGTCGCCCAGCTCACGGAGTATCAAGACAAGTAAGCCGAAAACCATCTCGGTCGGCTCGGGTTTTTCGGGTGGTGCGAGCGGAACTGCCTATCTAAGTCCTCCTCACAGCAGAAGCAGCAGTGCTCAGGGCAGCTACTCCACTAATGCTACTACTATTGATGCTGGTGCCGGCAGCGGGGATGAGCTTACCGTAAGAGGACGGACCGATGAAAAGTTTGGAGAGCGTGAAGGAAAGGGAAATGTCATTGTATCGGTCCGAGTAAGGCCAGACGCCAGCGATAGTGGCGGGGACGGCAATAGCGAATGGATCATCGATGGGCGCGACGCAAAGGTAGGATATGGTGGGAAAGATGGAGGAGTATATGAGTACGATAATGTCTTTGGCCAAAACGACAATAATTCCCGAGTTTACGATTCTTGCGCTAAGCGTCTGGTACGACGAGTTATGGAAGGGTACCACGGAACCGTCTTCGCATACGGCATGACGGGAACCGGCAAAACTTTCAGTATGCAGGGGACCACATCCTCGCCGGGTGTAATCCCGCTGGCCATCACGGACATCTTCTCCTTCATTAGGGAGACACCTCATCGGGAGTTTTTGCTGAGGGTTAGTTACTTGGAAATTTATAACGAACGGATACACGATTTGCTTGCTACGCAGCCTGGAGGAACCGGTTTCATCCCCTTGGATCAGCAGATGAAGGGGGAGGAAATTAAGCTGAGAGAGGATGCCAAAAGAGGTGTATACGCGACACCCTTGAAAGAAGAGATTGTACAGAGCCCCACACAATTACTTCGCGTGATTGCCCGTGGTGACCTGGCTAGGAGAACGAGCAGCACCCAATTCAATGCTCGGTCATCGAGATCTCACGCGGTTGTGCAGATTGTAGTGGAATCGAGGGATCGAATTCCGGGAACAACAGCCGGAGGCGGGTCGATGGTTGATAATCGGCGGGCCGGCATTACCGGGGGTGTGCGCGTGAGTACATTGAGTTTGATAGATCTGGCGGGTTCGGAGAGGGCTGCGGAGAATAAGGAGCGCCGGACTGAAGGTGCTCATATCAATCGTTCGCTCTTGACGTTGGGAACTGTTATCGCCAGGCTATCAAGTGTTGACAAGGAGGGAAATGGAAAGGACAAGGATGGGAACCATTTGCCTTATCGCGACTCCAAGTTGACTCGTCTACTTCAACCTGCGTTATCTGGTGGCTCGCTGGTGAGTATCCTATGCACGATTGCTCTTCCGCCTTCCCAAGTGAGTGGTGCAGCAAATGCTACTCACATCGGTGAGACCATGAACACTCTCAAGTTTGCAGCGAGGGCAAGAAACAATATCGTCAGTCATGCGAAGAAGGTGGATGAGAGTCTTGCCGGGGGTGTTGATGCTGGTAGCCGTGTCTTGCTTGAGAGATACCGTATGGAGATTACCGAGCTCAGAACACAACTCGATTCACAAAAACGCAAGGAAGGCGATGATATGAAGGATAGAGAGGAGAGAGAAGAACGAGAGGTCGAGAGGGTTTGTTTTATCCTGTTAATTTGGTCCCCTTACCTCCCTTTACTAATATTTGGAATGTCTTAGCACTCTGAACAACTCCTTGAAATCCAACTCGCCCGCACGGCGCTTAAGGAGCGCATAGAACACCTTAACCGCCTGATACTGTCTTCCAAGTCCTCCGGCGTGAATTCCACCCGCAGTTCGCTTGCCCATGGAAACAACGGTCACATGTCATCACTTTCAACCCGGTCTTCAACTACAACTACCCATCTAGCCCGTCCCTTTTCTACCGGATCTTCGGTTTCTACTGCCATCAACGGCGGCGGCAGTAGCGAATGTGCTGATGATGACTCGGCCGGTGAATTTGGCGATGGAAGCGCGACACTTGCTGCACAGGTTCGAGCCCTCCAGGCGGATGTGGCCGATAAAAACCGATACATTGCGACCTTGGAAAAGCGGCTTCTTCAGGCCCGTCGCAGCTCTCAAAGCAGGGCCAGTATTGGCTTCTCACCACCTCATAAAGTCCCCGGCATGTTCGGCGGGGGCGAGCTAGTCGAGGAGGCACGGGTGGATGTTCTTCTCCTGGAGAAAGATGAAGAAATTGCGGAGTTGAGAGCCAGATTAGATGACAAGGAAAGGATGGTATCGGCTCTACGAAGCGCCGCTCGAAAACGGGACGTAGCCGAGGTCGGGAGAAGGAGTAAATCATCGATCGACGAAGGCAGCGGGAGGCGTCGAAAAGCCAGTGGAAGCAGCGGTGGCACAGCCGCGGAGGCTGAAGACGGGACCTTTTAAAAGAGCGTGAACTATTACTACTACAAAACTGACAAACGCGGGTTAATCTGGGCAGCTATTTTATTATTCACCATTTTGTTTTCTATTCACTTCATTTCGTTGCTTCTTTTTATCCTCATTGTCTGTTGCTCTGAATTTCTTCTGGGCTCGCTGGTTGGTTGGTCGGTTGGCGACGGTGGGGGTTTTTATTTCCATTTTTCTGTTTATCTCTTTGGGTCTGGGTTGAAGTTTGATGTTTGCAGCTTGTAACCATTTTATACCTTTTTCTTTCGCGTGCGCATTATTTATTTCCCTTGGTTATCTTCTTCTTCCCCCTCTTCTCTTGTATGTTTTTTTATATCATGTCCGTTTGGCGGATGCCTTTCAATTTATCCCTTCTACTTTTGGGGTTTGCTTTTTTACCTTTTTTTTTTTTTTTTACTCCCTACTTTTTTCATCCGCCCCTAGCGTTAATTAATCTCTTCCTCGCCTTCTTACTTTCTTCCCGACGCTGTTTTTGTTACCCGGAGGGTTCTGTTTTGAGGATGGGATGGGATGGGCCGGCGACCAACCATGAGCAGGTTGTGTTGCCAATGTGAAGGGGGTAGTTTAGATGAACGCAAATGATTGATATCCACCCATCCATCCGCTTAGTTGTCAAGTGATTAGTGTGATGCACGTTGGATGGCTTGGCGGGTTCGGAACTCATCATAAAACCTCACTCGGCGGGAGTTGCCGTTAGCAATTCACCACGGAAACCAACTGGTTTCAGGGCATCACTAGACAATCGCAATATGCGAAGGAAGGGTGATAAATTCCTTACCACATTTGGATTGCGTTACTAGATCAATGATTGGAAGGTCCGTGGGTACGGCTGTCTCAGTGGAAAAAGCCCCACATGCGGTGGCCAAAATAATCCAGTTGCCAAGAATTAGTACATAGCGCTGCGAATTCTCCGTGAGAGACATCTTGGCAGTCGGATTACTTTGTTCACCCAGAGCACACTACTGGTGATTCCTCGTATCATACTGTTCTGTACCTTTCTGTTGCCAGGCTCGTATAAAACTCCCTCTTATCCACCTAGTGTCTCTTTAGGTGTGAGCGCAGCGTGTATCATACGGCGGGTCATCTGTACCGTATAGTACACGGAGTGCAGAAAAAAAATCTGCAGGCATGATAAACAGCCCAGTGCTAAGGCCGGGTAACCCTGATATAGTACCTGTAAACAGTTTGCTATTCTTGGACATGACTGTCTGCATAGCAACGGTTCACACCTTCTCACTCCTTTGCGACCAAGAGCTAAGTAAATCACGTGACCTTCATTCCGACCTGCAAACGATTTTCACAGGTAAGTTAAATTTGGTCTTTGACTTTTTTCTTTCCCTTTTTGGCTGGAACATTTTACTATAGTACTTGTACTCCCTTCCGCTGTCGGGTATCATAATTTGCGGAATCCAAATCACGTGATTTACTTTGGAATCGGCGACCTGGGTGAAGTGGTCTTGTCGGCCGCTAAGGCATAACCGATAGCGCGAGCTTCTGGTGAAGATTATAGTACTATTATGCGGGGTTTTAGTTTAGCATGGCAATCTCGGGGTAGAATGGAACATAGTAGAGGGGGCGGAGGAGAAGGGATAAAGAGGATCAAATTATATAGGTACGAGGCTGGCGACAAAAATGATGAGCAGAGAGGGGTTTTCCACCGAGAATAGCCATATTCACAACCTTCTAGCCACTGATTTAGTGAAGCAATTTGGGCTCAATCTTCACCCATTTGCACAATAATTCTCTAGATTTTACTTGCCAAACCTTTAGGAGTCTGTACCTGGACTGGTTGAGGAATTGTTAAGAGAGTAATAGTTGGTACATTGGTCTTGGCGCAATTTCTGACAATTTTGTATGATATCATATGGGAAATGGCAAGGCTTGGCGCTGTTTTTGACTTCAACTTTACAATATTGCATGCCAAAGTGTCCAATAATTCTTTAATAATCTGTAATTCCTTGGTGAGATATTTGAAAGAATTCTGGACCAGGATATCAAATTTTGAAATTTTTTTGCACCCCCAGAATATGTTGAATGGAAAGCATGAAGTAGCATGGTTTTGGTTGTTACATGCCATTCTGCGCTCATCATTTTTGTCGTCAGCCTCGTACATACTTAAGTTGTACTGCTTCACGATTGGAGAGAAGAGGGCACTGTGTTGTTATATAGAGAATGGCTATTTCCATGGGAGCAGTTTGGGTATCATACCCGACCGGTGCTCTATTGCCTGGAGATGGCGAACTTGTTGGAGGTATTAGGGTTACATGTCCTTAGTGCTTGAGCCGGGCACTATTTACTATGATATCATATCATACTCGCAGGATTCTTTTGAGGCATCATAGGTTAGGGATGTATTGCCGGCGATAAAGGTGGTATCTGCGGGGGCTTTATCCTAAACTTGGGGGTGTGGGGGGGTAGTCAATGGGGCTCCGGGATGGGATTAATTTAACAATGGGGTCTGATGCAATGTCAGTGTAGGATTTGGGGGTAGTTGTAGTGATCGGAGGTATCGTGAAAGCTTGCCGGTACGCTTTCCGGGGGTGGATGGTTCCCGGGTTCTACTAGCTCCACAGAGGTATCGGCTAGTTCTAGCCTTTTTGGCTGCCAGTGGCTTGTTTCTGCTTCTGGAGGGCTTGTATCACAGTAGAGTATCTTACTAAAACTAAACTAAAGGTAGAGACAGGTGTATAATTAAAACAAATACCACATTCTGATCCCTCCATGGATCACTGCACCTATGGCTATATTTTCCGCAAGCCCTTGCCCCTCCGTACACTCCCGTGGTAATAAATGAAAGACATCAGTAAAATCTATTGTTGGATAATCTCCTGTATCCGTACCATCTTCATGTCTCCTGGACAATCCTTCACACTCCCGCAACAAAGCCAAGCACGTCCGTCCAACAAACAAAAAGCAGATCTATGAATTAGTGATAGGAAACTGACAGTCATTGTATGACTAAAAGTTCGAATACATAACGCTAGACTAACCCTCCAAGCATGACCAAGGCTATTTCTCGGCATTGCCGGAGATCCAAAGGTGTGACTTGATCGCTCGTTGTGAATAGTACAGTGATATAGGGGCAGGCTATCTAACGCTGGAGCGGGTGTTGTAGTAGCGTCACAACTCTCACTCGGTAGTATGTCCCCGGTTTGACGGACTGTGTGCCGCGCTCGTGGTTTCGAGTTTTGGGATGGGGAACAATGGGACATGGGTATTGTCTAAAGCAAGTTAAGCAAACTTTGGTATGTGGCCATTGGGGAAGGGCCTAATGCGGCCCTAGGGGTATTACCTTGAGGTGATATGCTCGTACTATGCACTAGTCGCACAGTTGAGGTCTCATGGTCAAAGGTGACCAGGCCAAGACAGGAGCCCAAAAGGGTCTGAATTGAGGGAACTTTTTTAATGTTTAAATCGTGACCCTCCTGGCTGACGGCTAGGGAATGGTATAGTTCATCAATATGCAAGGCCCGTCCAGCCCGGGATAGAGACCTCAAAAGGGCAATGCCGAGCTTTGATTTGCCTCCGCGTTGCCGTCGAATCCTTTCGAGAGTAGTACGATAAATACCATCCAGCCTGTCCGCTGCCCTATAGAGAGCCTCCCTCCGGTTGTAGATAGTTGTTTCTCCTAGTATAGCATCAGCCCGTAAAGCGATGGGCAGAAATCTTCAGGGTGGCATCAGTAAATATGGCCTGATGGATATTCGTAGTGACAGGTGGTACTTACATCCCGGAGAACTGTCGGGGAAGATAGGTCAATATCTCGTATCTTAGCTCGTCGTCCATGGCATCAGGGTCTGGATCGGTATCTAACCTCTTTGTCAGGTATAGATTGAAGTCCTCGTCCTTTGGGTGTATAGAGATTACCGGGTGTGACTCCGTAAGGTACCTACTTAGCTCCGGCCAGACATGGGCTCTTCCCGTGATGAAAAGTCGTATGTTCGGTGACCCCTGGACGACCCGCCGTAGACATCTGATGAACTCGGTCCTATGTTCAACGCGGATCTCGTCTAGTGCGTCAATGAATACGAAAGCCTGCTCATATAGCGCAAGAGTCCTCGAAAACAGGTCAATGATCTTCCGGGGCTGCGGAGCTCGCCCCCCGAGCTGTCTCTTAGCGGTCTGGAATGCTTCATTTATATCCCCTGGCACTTCCGGAAGCCCCGCAACCAACTGCTTCAGGAGGCTTCCGATCATGTCAGCTGGCATTTGATCTCCTCCCCGGTCACGGTAATCGCAGTACAAACAAGCGACACCAACATTGCCCCCGGCAGTCTTGTCACACAGGTTGTCAATAGCGAGGGAGCTTTTCCGATTGCGGGTCAGCAAATAATATAGATCTGGGGAATTAAAGCCATTACCAAATAAAAGTCTTTCCGGCTCCTGGGGGCCCAGAACAGAACAGCACAGCATCAACGGAGTCGCCTTCCATTTGGAACCCCCATGCTTGAAATTCGGTGGACTTGAGAACCCATTCTCCGACACCTGCGAACCGGTTGGCGGCCACAGCATGATGCCTCTTCCAGGGTTCGAGAGGAGAAATCCAGGATAGGATCTGTGATCTTTCGCCAGTAGTAATGGTAGGATGAACGGCTATGTGTGTGTTGACCTGATTATAGGTTCTAGAGACATTAAAGCTATTGGTGTTCTCGCTCAGATATTGGTTTCTTGTTGGTTCCATAACAATGGTAGATGGACAGTTTTGGTCAAGAATATCCCAATATTCGAGATCGGGGAGGGGGGTGCTATTAAGGGTCTGTTTAGGAAAACCACGGCTGGCGGCTTTGTAACCCTAACCTTGAGGGTCTGCTCTGCTGATGTCGCCAAGACTGGGTGATCACATGCTAACTCAGGCGAGTTACTCGTCCCAGGCAAGAAGTACCCGGAAACAGGGGGGGTCAATTTTGTTTGAGCGCTCAGATAATTGCAGGGGGTTTATCATACAAAAATCTAATCCCTGTTTCCGGGTACTTCTTGCCTGGGACGAGTATAGAGCCGCCCCCGTACCCGCTTGTCTTTGCCAAGAATACCTCCTCCATCCGATATTTTGCAGGGATCCTCACCAAATATTTGGCTCACGGAGGTATTCTTGGCGAAGACAGGTGAGTAGGGTGTCTGATCAGAATTATGGAAAAAAACATATATTAAAATGCACATATAGGTCAAAATAACTAGAATAGTTCGATAATAGGGTAATTTACATTTTCCTTAGCATATATGTGCTTACTAGGTAGAATTTCCTAATAAAAAAGTGTGGCTACCGTAACACTTTTGACCACCATACACCAAAAATGACTTTTTTGAAATTTTAATACTATGATATCATACATCAACCAGTGCCTCTAAAAATTTAACAAAACCTCGATATGGGTGCTGATATGGGAAAATTGGCCAGACACCTTAAACCTGGTTTTGAGTAATTTCACTTTGAAGTTTGCATGGCAACGGTTGTCATTTGAATAAATCACACAAGACATGTATAATAATACAAGTATCAGTTTGAAGTGTGTGTTGCGTTACGAAACACTTTACAGTAAGCAATTCTACACCTACAATACAAATAGATAATAAATATTTTCCAGGTAGATTAGACAGCTAGCTATTCATGCCAGTGTATGCAATAAAAATAAAAACCACATAATTTGAGATTTTGATTTTCACAAGCTATATAATATTATACTTCAATTCTCTTGAGAAATATTTTTCAGTCTTATCAGAAGGTGCTCTGCAGGCTCAGAAAGTATTATGCATTGAAGTAAATTTGTTGCATTTGTAGAGTTGGCCAATTTTTGCATATCAGCATTCATATTGTTGTCCTTCACTCATTCTATCTGGTAGATGTTTTTTTTGTTCATTAAATTTTTATGTCTCCATGTCGTATTATCCATTAGATTGCTACTAAAAGTATGGCTTAGGTTTGGAGTATGAATACACGAACCATACTATCATACCGTAGGAACTCGCCAAACTTGCTGAGTGCCAAGGTTGCGGCGTGCGGGTGCAACCCCCGCATGTTCGCTGGCTCACAACCAGCACTCCACAGGGGATAGGGCTTAGGGTTACATGGCCTGGAGCGGGGTACCCGTTGCTGCTGGCAGAATTCTTTTTCCGCACGCTGTGTATGTATGGCCGGCATCCGCAGGGCCTTATCCTACACTCGGAAGTGTTGTGGAGCGGTAATCAATCCCTTCGTCCGTACCCAATTTCACCCATTTCACCCCTTTTAGCGCAGTGGTAGACCAGATCACTACCGGTATCCTGATTAGTTCGAATATCGCCCATTAAAGGGATAGGCTCATGCACGGGAGGCTTGCCTAGCTGATGACAGAACTTGGCTTTCCCATGGATAAGCCGTCGTTTGTACCTTTTAGATTTTGGAAGTGGAAGAGAACCAGTACTTGAAATAGGATAAGGTATCAGGCCCCGGGATATATTAGTAATGGGAGTCTATTGTGGTGCTAGTGGAGGATTTGGGGTAGTGGTAGTGATCGGAGATGTCGTGAAAGCTTACTGGTACGCTTTCCGGGGGTGCTGCGGCTTGCCGGGTTCCGGGGCTCTAGTAGCTTTACAAAATATCGGCTAGCTGCGGTGCCTTTTGGTTGACAATCGCTTGTTTCTGCTTCTACTATAGTATCCTCTTGGGAATATCTTCTGCTACGGTAAACTAGTTATGCCCCCCCCCCCCCCAGGCCCTTGAGGTGGGTTGTGTTGAGGTGATACATTCCAAAGGCGGAAAACGGAGTGAAATACAATTTCATTAAATTTTTATGTCAATGGAATAAAATAGTCGAGGATAGGAATGGGTGAGGATTGGGATTAAGATGACGATAAGGGAGGTAGAATGTTAAGAAGGACATAGTATCATGGACTTGGGAGTTGGGACTTTGAAGGGATTATATGGTTTGGTTTTTACTGTGAATCAGTGATAAGAAACTGGTAATAATTGTATGACTAAAAATTGGAATAGAATACATAACGCTAGACAAAACCCTCCAAGCCTGACCAAGCCTAATTCTTGGCATGTCGGTAATCCAATGCAACTTGATCGCTCGTTGTGGATGGTATAGTGATACAGAGGTAGATTATCTAACGCTGGGGTAGATGTTATAGTAGCGTCACAACTCTCTCTCGGTGGTACGTGCCCGGTTCGAGGGACCATGTGCCACTCTAGCTGTTTCGTGTTTTGGCAGTAGGGAAAACAGTGGGACCCGGGTATGATCTAAAGTACTGTAAGTTAAGCAAATTTGGTATGTGGCCATCGGGGAAGGGTCCAGGGCAGTCCCAGGAGCATTACCTTGAGGTGCTATACTCGTACTATGTACTAGTCGTACAGTTGAAGTCTCACGGTCAAAGGTGACCAGGCCAAGACAGGAGCCCAAAAGGGTCTGAATTGAGGGAACCCTCCCAATGTTTAAATCGTGACTCTCCTGGTTGACGGCAAGAGAATTGTATAGTTCATCAATATTCAAGGCCCGTCCAGCCCGGGAGAGAGATGTCAAAATAGCAATGCCAAGCTTTGATTTGCTTCCGCGCTGCCGTCGAATCCTTCCTAGTGTCGTACTATAAACACCATCCAACCCATCCGTCGCCCTATAGAGAGCCTCCCTCCGATTATAGATAGTGGTTTCCCCTAGTATAGCATCGGCCCGTAAAGCAATAGGCAAAAATCTTTAGAGTACTGTTAGCAAATATGGCTTGATGGATATTGGTCACTACAGGTGCTACTTACATCCCGGAGAACTGTCGGGGAAGATAGGTTAATATCTCATACCGTAGATCTTCGTCCATGGCATCAGGGTCTGGATCGGCATCTAGCCTCATTGTCAGGTATACCTTGAAGTCCTCGTCCTTTGGGTGTATAGCGATCACCGGGAGTGACTCGGTAAGGTGCCTACTTAGCTCCGGCTGGACATGGGCTCTTCCCGTGATGAAAAGTCGTATGTTTTGTGATCCCTGGATGATCCGTCGTAGGCACGTGATGAACTCGGCTCTATGTTCAATACGGATCTCATCTAGTGCGTCAACAAATATAAAGGCCTGCTCATATAGTGCAAGGGCCCTCGGAAACAGGTCAATGATCTTCCGGAGCTGCGGAGCTCGCCCTCCGAGTTGTCCTTTCGCAGTCTGGAAAGCCTCGTTTATATCTCCTGGCACCTCCGGGAGTCCCGCAACGAACTGCTTTAGAAGACTTCCAATCATGTTTGTTGGCATTTGTTCATCCTGGTCACAGTGATTGCAGTACAAACAAGCGACACCAACATTGCCCCCAGCAGTCTCGTCACACAAGCGATCAATAGCGAGGGAGCTTTTCTCATAGCGGGTTAGCAAATAATATGCATATAGGGAATTAATGATATTACCAAATAAAAGTCTTTCCCGATCCTGGAGCCCCATAGCAGAACACAACTGCATCAACGGAGTCACCGTCCCTTTTGCGCCTCCATGACTGAACTTCGGTAGTCTTGAGAACCCATTCTCCAATACCTGCGAACCGGTTGGTGGCCACTCTGTGATGCCTCTTCCATGGCTCAAGAGGAGAAAGCCAGGATAGGATCTGTAATCTTTCGCCGGATGTAATGGTAGGATGGACGACGACTTGTGTGTTGATCTGATTATAAGTTTTGGAGACATTAAAGCTATTGGCGTTCTGGCTGAGATATTGGTATCTTTTTCGTTCCATAACACTTATATATAGGACGGTTTTGAGCAAGGCTATCCCAATATTCGAAATCGGAAAGGAGGACGCGATGAAGGGTTATCGCTCATGAATAATGCCGTAGTACTTGGCCACGAACCAGTTCCCCGTCCATTCGCAGGTGTTGGGGGGGTTCTGGAATGGGGAGATGGGGGAATTATCAAGGTACACACCCTTGACATTGTAATCGAACATGAAGAGCTGTAGGTCCGACCCACACCGACCGTCCCCTAATAACAACAACCTGCGGCTTTTAGCATGGGCTAGACTTATACCGTGAAAAAACAAATGCGAACCATCAATTCAACCAATGGCTAAACCTCACTTGAACTGTTAAGGCTGAAAATAAAACGGGAAAACAATCCAGCGATTGGCCAAAATCTCACTTGAACCGCGAAGAAAATATCACTAATCAGCTATTGGCCGGGTGAAAAAAAATGTCAGTGATCAATCGACCCGCAGCTACCCGATCCACCACTTAAACCCTACTCAAATCCGGGCCAACACCTCACTCGACTCAGCATGATCATTTCGAACAACCCATTCCATCTAGACGCAACGTGGAATCGCTACTAACAAGGCTGCCTACAGAAACGAATCCTCGCGCATCTGCAGTTTCCAGCGCCGCCGCAAGTCCCGCACCGTCGTAGCGACCAAACTGGGCGGGCGACGAACAGGGATCAGTCACCAGTAAGCTTTGTAACCCTAACCTAGAACTGACGATGCTGCAGCGCCCCACGTTCTTTTTAGTTGGCCAAGGCCGCCAATACAGGGTCACAGTAATGCACAACTTGTTTCCTTCTGTTAAGTGAAAGGTTCCCGTGTACAGGCACTGAAAAGGTGGCATGCCCCTCAGACACCATAAAAGTAAGATTACTAGTATCGGTACTCTCAGGCAAATAGGCTAGGCGAGAAGTTGTAATCGGCAGGAACCTTGCACGGTTATGAGTTAAACACAAAACATATGAAACATTGTCAGTTCTGGGTTAGGGTTACAAAACTTGCTGGTTCCTGATGTTCTTCGGGCGCGCCATGACGGCGAAGAACCATGTTTCTTTTTTTTTTGTTTAACCCATAACTGTGCCAAAAGGTTATATTCTCTGGTGGCAGATTATGTTTCATTTCTGATATTTTTTATATTTTTATATTTTTATCAATGAAGCCTCCCTCCCTCTTCACCCTTTTTCGTCCACCAAACACTCCCTCTTCATCATCTGCCCGTTTCATCATCAAATACTGGTATCTCATCGTACTGGTATCCGTTAGTCTGTCGGGTGCTGCGCCCAAGAAAACTAGTTAAGAACTATACCAAATCCGGCCAAGAACATAACGAGATCGGGGAAATATCCTTCCCTAACTGGAAATAAATTACTAAAGGTTTCAATCTGAGACCTGTTCAACCGGTTTTCTTGGGCGCACTGACTGACTAAGGGATACTTCACAATTCATAAAGTAAGATATTCGGATTAATTGGCGCCAATACTTGAAGCTTTTGGTGTGAGTTGGGGCATCTTGCCCCCAAGCCATCCCTATTACTTTATCAACCGCCAAGCACCGAACTTGTAAAAAGAAAAAAGATATGATTGTTGTCACAGAATGGCTATTGCCGTGTGAGCAGTTTGGGTGCTCAACTGGCGCTCTATCGCTTGGAGATGGTAAACTGGTTAGTGGTGTTAGGGTTACATGGCCTCAGGACTTGCGCAGGGCACCCATTGCCGCTCGCAGAATTCTTTTTCTGCACGCTGTGTAGGTATCATATAGCCGGCGATAAACATGGCATCCGCAGAGCTTTATCCTAAACTCAGAAGTGTAGGACGGGAATCAATCCCTTCGTTCGTACCGAATTTCACACACTTTTAGCACAGTGGTAGACAAGATCACTCTCCGGATTAGTTCTAATATCTCCCGTTAAAGGAATAGCCTCACTCACGGAAGGGTGACCCAGCCGATGAAGAAACTTGACCTTCCCCTGGCTGAGGTTAAACCACCGTTTATACCTTTTAGAGTTAGGAAGTGGAAGAAAATTAGTACTTGAAAATAGGCTAAGGGATCAGGCTCCGGGATAAGATTAGTAATGGGGGTCTGTTGTGGTGTTAGGGTAGGATTTGGGGGTAGTGGTAGTGATCGGAGATATGATATGGTGAAAGCTGACCGGTACGCTTTCCGGGGGTGCTGCGGTTTGCCGGGTTCCTGGTTCAACTAGCTTCACAAAGGCATCGGCTAGTTGCAGGGCTTTTGGCTGACAATGGATCGTTTCTGCTTCTGGAGGGCTTGCATAGTACTCCAGTATCTTCTCGGGAATACTTTCAGCTACGGTAACCTGCCTTAGTAGTTATGGCTCTTGAGGTAGGTTGTGTTGAGGTAGAGTAGGAGATACATTACAAGGGCGAAAAAATGAGTAAAAATACAATTTCTATGTCAAAGAAATAAAATAGTCGCGGATAGGAATGGGTGAGGATTGGGATTAAGATGACCATAAGGGAGCTAGAATGTTAAGAAGGATATAGTATCATGGACCTGGGAGTTGGGACTTTGAACAGGTTATATGGCTTGGTTTTCACTATGAAGTTGTAGTACCACTGAATTCCACTACCAAAGTGGGTATCAACCCAAGGGGAGCTGAGGAAGAGATCTGTGAATCAGTGATAAGAAACCGACAGTAATTGTATGACTAAAAATTCGAACGGAATACATAACGCCAGACAAAACCCTCCGAGTCTGACCAAGGCTAATTCTTGGCATCGTCGGTGATCCAATGCAACTTGATCGCTCGTTGTAAATAGTACAGTAGTGATATAGAGGTAAGCTATCTAACGCTGAAAAAAGTGTTGTAGTAGCCTCACAACTCTCTCTCGGTAGTACGTCCCCGGTTCAGGGGACTGTGTGCCGCGCTGGTGGTTTCGGGGTTTGGAGTGGAAAACAATGGGACTTGGGTATTGTCTAAAGCAAGTTTAGCGAATTTTGGTGTGCGGCCATTAGAGAAGGACCAAATGCGGTTCCAGGGGGTATTACCTTGAGGTGCTATGCCCGTACAATGTACTAGCCGCACAGTTGATGTGGCACGATCAAAGGTAACCAGGCCAAGACAGGAACCCAAAAGGGTCTGAATTGAGGGAACTTTTTTAATGTTTAAATTGTGACTCTCCTGGCTGATGGAAAGGGAATGGTATAGTTCATCAATATGCAAGGCCCGTCCAGCCCTGGAGAGAGACATCAAAACGGCAATGCCGAGCTTTGATTTGCTCCCGCGTTGCCTTCGGATCCTGTCGAGAGTAGTACGATAAACGCCGTCCAACTCATCTGGCGCCCGATGGAGAGACTCCCTTCGGCTGTAGATAGTGGTTTCTCCTAGTATAGCATCAGCCCGTAAAGCAATGGGCAGAAATCTTCAGGGTGGCATCAGTAAATATGGCTTGATGGATATTGGTCGTGACAGGTGCTGCTTACATCCCGGAGAACTGCCGGGGCAGATGGGTCAATATCTCATATCTTAGATCATCATCCATAGCATCGGGGTCTAGATCGGCATCTAGCCTCATTGTCAGGTATACCCTAAAGTCCACGTCCTTTGGGTGTATATAGATCACCGGAAGTGACTCCATAAGGTGCCTACTCAGCTCCGGCCGGACATGAGCTCTTCCCGTGATGAAAAGTCGTATGTTGGGTGACCCCTGGATGATCCGTCGTAGGCATCTGATGAAGTCGGCCCTATGTTCAACGCGGATCTCGTCTAGTGCGTCAACGAATATGAAAGTCTGTTCATATAGAGAAAGAGTCGTCAGAAGCAGGTCAATGATCTTCCGGAGCTGCGGAGCTCGTCCCCCGAGTTGTCCCTTAGCGGTTTGGAAAGCCTCATTTATGTCCCCTGGCACCTCCGGGAGCCCCGTAACGAACTGCTTCAGGAGACCTCCAATCATGTTTGTTGGCATTTGGTCCTCCCGGTCATTGTAATTGCAGTACAAACAAGCGACACCAACATTTCCCCTAGCAGTCTCGTCACACAAGCGATCAATAGCGAGGGAACTTTTCTCACTCTAAGTCAGCAAGAAATGCGCACGTGGGGAATTAAAGGCATTACCAAATAAAAGTCTTTCCCGTTCCCGGAGCCCCATAGCAGAACAGAACTGCATCAGTAGGGTCATCAGCGCTTTTGAGCCTCCATGCCTGAAATTCGGTAGTCTTGAGAACCCATTCTCCAATACCTGCGAACCGGTTGGTGGCCACTCTGTGATGACTCTTCCACGGCTCAAGAGGAGAAAGCCAGGATAAGATCTGTAATCTTTCGCCTGAGGTAATGGTAGGATGGACCACGACTTGTGTGTTGATCTGATTATAGGTTCTGGAGACATTAAAGCTATTGGTGTTCCTGCTGAGATATTGGTTTCTGTTTGGTTCCATAACAGTGATATATGGAACGGTTTTGGGCGGGGCTATCCAAATATTCGGGGTCGGGGGGGGGATGGGGGAATGTCACTCTTGAAGAATGCCGTAGTATTTATTCAGGAACAGTTGCCCATCCATTTGTAGGTATCGGGGGAATTCCAAGGGAGAGAATTGGGGGAGTCCATATTATCTATTATAGTGCCAGTAGCCTGAGTTTGAGGGAAACGTAACCTATGGCTCAGTACACCAAGCTGGTGTGTAACTCATTGCCCACACGAAGTTGGGAGTGTAACTCATTGCCCACGGGTGAGGCTAAGGGTATAACTTCAGTAACCCATGCCAGACCCGTATTGGTGGCCTCCCAAGCACACGTGACCGCAGACGTCTCATATCCGCGAGAGCTCGAAGACGAAGCTAGGAGTGTAACTCATTGCTCAACATTGTCTATGGACAAAATTAACCGCGGATCAACCAACAGGGAGGAACTTAAGCCGTATATCTTACTTACACTAAATTTACTAGCTGCCTTCCCATTAGCGTAAAGTACTGAGGGATAGATTACGGCCCCCTCTTAAACTTTTTATCTTATGATAATATGGTGCCGTGCAACTAAAGGGGGGACCTACTACATACTTAAACACCAGCAACCCCTACTTTTCCTACGACAAAACCTATTCAATACCAGCGAAACTCGGACCCTCCCTACAGAATACCATCCAAGTTTTTTTATCCCAGCGAAAACACAACGTTTCACCCACAGCCAAGAAACTAATATTTCAACTTTTAGGCGAGGAGGCACCATCAAAAAAATTCCTAAAAAATTAACAATTTCTTTAAAAATAAGCGAGACCTAGGTGTATTTTTTGGTATTTTTTTGCCTCAAAAGCCAGCTGGTAGAGAAATGAAATTTATCTGAAAAACTGATTTCTTATAGTGCCAAGCAAGGTGATAATAAGCCTGCAAGGATGCCTGCCTTGGCATTTTCATAAACAGACGATCTTTTGTTTAATTTTTAAGCTGTGGGTGAAACATTGCGTTTTTGCTGGGATAAAAAAACTTGGATATTTCTGTAGGGAGGGTCCGAGTTTCGCTGGTACTGAATAGGTTTTCTCGGCAAAAATACGTTCACATTTTTAGTAAGCCCTAGCACCTAAAAAATGTGAAAGTATAATATTTGCTTTCCGTTGTGCTGCATCAGGAAGGCACTAAGCCTTCTCGGGAGCTTATGTCTCTAAACCCGGAGATTACGGGGTTGACGGAGATAGTGGACTTCACGAGGTGTTAAGGTGTTGTGCGTACTCATTGGGGCTTAACTCGAAGGGATGAGAATGCTTGTTTGGTGGAGCTGTCAGGCTGTGTTTATACTAGCACAATGGCACCATAATATGGAGGTGCGAAAAATGGTACGAGTAAGGGGTCAACGCAGTGCTCGAGTAACGAGCGGACGTCACTAAAATCGTACTGTGATGCAAAAGTACTCGAGTATGGGGGTAGGGGAAAGAAGAGGCAAGAAGCATGCAAGCCCATGTGAAGCGAGCCTCGCGTTCACGGATTGGTGGGATCTTGGCTACACCGCAGCGGAAAGTACGAGTATGAAGAAGATGTTAGAAAAAAGGCAGGGGTTCCTACGAGCCGGCGTGCTAACCCTCCGTTCCACAAGAACGAGGTCAAAGGATATGTAAATTTAAAGAAAGCGACAGAGCTAAGCTTGGAAGGACACTCGAAGGGGGTCGAATTCTACTGCCAACTGAAAATCGGCCCCTCATTCTTCCTTTGCATCCACACCGTTGAACTCCCACTCTCTCGATACTTTCAATACATCATTAGTAAGAAAGTAGAGCCCTCTGTTTCGACGCCCCCGGATTTTCTTCTTCTTGACTTGAGTCGTTAGACTGAGCAAGGGATAGCAAGCGAGAGAGATACTAAAGTGAGACCAGGGATCCCAAGGCAAAAGGAAGGAGAAAAAGCGAGTCAAAAGGAATCACAAAAGCCCAGACACCCCCCCCCCAGTACGAGGATACTGTAGAAAGGAGACAGACCGAGCAGGAAAAGAGGGACGAGCAAACTCGCCGCAAGCCTGGCGACCTGCATTACTACATTTATTTAGACTGCCCGCACACCCGCGTCTGCTCGAATCTTTCTTTTTTCCCCTTTGGCTATATCTTTTGACTTATCTCCGTGTCATCAAACCCCGCGCAAAGTCCTTCCTTCGCCGGTACATGCGCACCAGCATACGTATTCTACAGTAATCAAACATCTTTTTACCACAACCGGATCGGAGGGGGAGGCGAATCCGCCAAACTGCCCAAACTTTCACACAAACATCCACAGCCAGTGGCCAGTCAGGTTTCGAATAGAGAGGAAAAAGGGAAATGGATCCCAACGATATGACATCTCCGTCATCCACACACTCGAATCCAGCGCCGCCGATTTTTTTCGGTAATACTAACGGAGGAACGACTATACCAGCCACGATGTTTAACCCGGGGCGAGCATCGCCCGATGATGGAGGCGGTGACCCGAAACGCAGGAGGATAGCTAGGGCTTGCGATATGTGCCGCAAGAAGAAGGTTTGTCCTCTCACTGAATTGAGCCTTTATTTATATATGGAGCTTTGCTGGAAATTTTGAAAGCTGAGTGATCTATAGATTAAGTGCGACGGAAAGCTCCCAGCGTGTACCCATTGCATGAATTATAAGACAGAATGTGTCTTTACACTTGTAGAGAAGAAAAGGAATCCCCCGAAAGGGTTTGTTGCGTCACACTCAAGTATTTTTTGATGTTACCAAAATCTTACGCTGACCCCTATGATACAGTGCAAAATATATCGAGGGTTTGGAAAATCGACTCGGTCGAATGGAGTCCCTCCTTAAGCTCTCGGGTTTGTTGCCTGAGGGAGATGGCAAAACAGATTTGGGAGATTTGGAACGTCGTTTACAGGATCAAGCGCAGCAATCGGGTGGTGCTGGGTCGGCAAAGACGCCATCCAATGTTGGCAGATCATCGTCAGAGTCGATGCTAGAGACTCCAAACTCGTCGGCTTTACAATCTGCTGTGAATTCCCCGGGGCTGCATAAAGAGGAAGATGAAGTTGAAGCGTTGTCCGATCAAATGTGTTCTCTCGTTACAAACAACTGTGGCGAAACAAGGTTTATTGGTAGGCTCTTGTCAAAGCTTTAAAGCGTTACTGCTTGGCAAAACTGCACTCTAATCTTTTTTTGATGTTGCTGCTACAGGTTCATCGTCTGGGTTTTCAATATTTTCACCCAAAGGAATCCAGTGGGTCAATGAGAAAACGGGTGACAAGAGTTTTCAACAGATGGTCATGGAAGCCGCATCCTCGGAATCAAAATGGGGGATGTGGAAGCCTGACGTCTTCGGTCCCCTGTTTGACCGGCGTGGAGCAAACCCACTTCCATCGCGAGAACTGGCTACTATCCTTGTACAAGGTAAGGATCTATGTCTTGGTATATGTTTTATGATTCTCATAACTTTTATTTTTCACGACAGACTTCTTTCAAAACTTTAATACAATGTTCCCGCTCTTCCATAGGCCAACATTTGAGCATTTTTTGAGAAGCAGTATTCAGATGACCCCCCGAACCACTCGGGTTGGTATGGTGCCTTCAACATGCTTCTCGCGATCTCATTCCGGTTACGGATCACACATGCGATGGAGCCCGATGAGGAGCATTCCATATCTCACGTGCAGAAGTCATGGCTTTATTTCCAGAATGCCGCAACTGTCCTCACTGAGTTATTGCTAAAAAATACCGATCTGCTAAGCATCCAAGCGATCCTGGGGATGGTATTGCCCAATACACTGGGAAATTAATTTCGAATGTGCAACGTACTGATATAGTGTTGCTCGTAGGCTTTGTACTTGCAAGGAACAGCAAACCCCCAACCATCATATTTTCTTATTGCTGCCGCAGTCAGAATATCGAATAGCATTGGTATGCATAGACGTGGCAACTCCTTCGGGCTGAATCAGGTTGAGGTTGAGCAGAGGCGAAGGGTATTCTGGATCATGTATCTTTTGGACAAGGATATGGCACTCCGGTCTGGACGTCCACCATGCATCAATGATGACGACATTAGTGTAGAGCTTCCCGATGAAGACCCCGCGGACGGTGTTGGGAATGTCCCACTAAGGGACGGGAAGGGAAAGACCAACTTATTCAGGCTTATGTCCTCTTTTGCTGTGATTGAAAGCAAGGTTTACATGCAATTATACTCTGCTAAAGCCGCCAAGCAGTCAGACGGGGAGTTACTGAATACGATTGGAGATCTTGATAAGGAACTTGAAGAATGGAAAGAAACAGTGCCAGCGGATTATCGACCGGAGAATGAGATTTCTATGGACGACGGACCTTTGGTTTTGCATCTCGTTATGTTGCACTTTGCTTACTACAACTGTTTAACAACCATACACCGTATGTCAATACATCACGGTTACTGGACTAGCAGACTATCAAATTATGCAATCGCAGGGCTGAGCGCTAGGCCGCTGAACCCTAGGGTATTCTCGAGCGCGGCGCTCTGTGTGTCGGCAGCTAGGGCATCGATTCACTTGATCAAGTACATCAATAAACATGATTATCCATGTATATGGTAGACATCCCCTTGCCCCAGATTTACCTTACCCCATCGTACTTGTGTTCACAGCTATTTAACAGTTTCACGGTTAGGTTGATCATGTACTATCCAGTATCCGCACTGGTAACGCTATTTGCAAACATCTTGCAGAATCCTCAAGATCCACGTGCGCGCTCTGACCTCAGGCTGATGAATGCGGTTGTGGAGTTTCTACAAACTGTGCAGAAAGAGGATGAAAGTGAGAATGCGAAGCAGAATTCCCCGTCGATACAGCGGATGTTGACTGTCTGCGGGGAGTTCCATCGCATATCGCAGTTGGTCTTGGATAGAGCCGAGAAGGAATCCATGACTCGGCGGAAACGAAAGAATGAAGAACCGAAGCCGCCGAGCTCTGGTGCTCAGTACTCTGCAAAATCGACTAAATCTGCTAGCTCACATGCGACAACAACGCCAAGCACTCCCCCTGCTAATGCATCGCCGCCGACCAGTATTTTGAACCAGGATATGACCTCACAGGTTTACTCTAACCCCTTACCTCTTCTCGGGGAAGGTTCTTATATTAACTTTATATTCTCCTTAGTTGTATGGCGAATTCGGAACAACTTTCTCACCTAGTAACCCTATGTCCTGGCTGAACGAAATGGGAAACCCCAACCCAGCTCAGGGATTCCCTATATCACCGTCGCCCTCGCATAACCCCTTGCCGCCGCCCATATCCTCCTCCTCCTTTCAGCAACCTTTCGTACCACAAGACCTCTGGCAGATGCCAATGACCTTCGAGTGGGATTGGGCAGATGCCAGTACCAACATGGCGTGGAGTGAGCAAAACCCTTCTGGGATTTAGTTTGTATGGCACGTGGTTTTTTCTTTGGTTTGATCTGGAGTCTGGTTTGGATTGGGGAATCACGTTTTCGTTTTTCTTTTGTTTTTCGTCTTGGCTATAATCGACGGGGAACGGGCGTAGGCGTGTGGAGGAGGAAGTGATGCTGTTGAAATATAGTTGCTTCCGCAAAGTTCTCATACCCTTCTAAGTACTATGAGTTCTTGGAAATGTTTCGCTAGCTCTCTCTGTAATTCGGTAAGGGGCGGATTCTGATAGGGTCCAGTGTCCCTAGAGGCACACCTGAAGGATTATCTAAGGGGCTCTATTTTTCTTAATAGGTATTGCCCTTGGGGTATAATGAAGGGTATGGGAACTTACGACACGGCTGTACGTGCCGCTGGACAGTCAGCTACTATAGCTAACTTTTCCGTTTATCTCTTGGTGCTTCTTTCTAACAGGGACTGCTAGCACTCAGCATGAATGGGGACATGGCTATGGAGAAAAGGGAAGATTTGGATTACTTTTTTTTCATACTTCCACCATTTGCTTTCGTTATCCCTACACCTGGCTTTTGGTAACAATGTTGCGGAGTTCGAATTGCGATTTTTTTGTCTTGTTTATGTTTGGAGGATTTAATTTGGGAGGATGGATTGGGCAAAGATCAGATATCAGCGGGGAATATTATCGCAATCGTCTCTGCTCTACTCTATTCTGGCTGTCCTTGCTGCTGGTTGTCGTGCGGGGGCCCCTTGGGTACTGTGATGTTTGTAGACATTGGTGCCCTTCTGAACCCAACCCTCACTTTCGAGGATCCTGTTCCATCAACACACTGGCCAGCCTCCTTCTAATAATCCCGTATGGGTTTGTACAATAATGCGTGTTAGGTGATATGCTGAGTAGTATATGGTGAAGAATACTGGTATCAGTACAAGTATTAAAACTCCTCACTGTACTATATTGCAGAGGTCCCGAATTCGGCTTTTGTTCGCTGGTGATCACTTTTTTGGTAACCACATAACCCGGCTCGCATCGCTCCGCCCCGCCCGGGCTTGTGCTGAGATGTTTGACGGCCAGATTCGCGCACCCACCAGACATCATTAGCTCCTTGACAGGTGGTCTTATATCATCCTACCTATGGCTAACTTAACTGCCGGCACAGTACCACCCAACCCTGGATACTGTATAGCGACGCATAGGGCCTCCCCTGGGAGATATCTACCGGTATTTGAGCTGTTTTGAGAAAAGGACTGGTACCTCTGGTTGTTGAAGGAGGGTTGTCAAATATCATACATACATGATAGGTTACGGTACCATGCTAATCAGGGAGAAAGGGAAAGAAGGACGGTAGGGCTTATGGGAAGCGGTCTTGAGTGTTGGGTTGTTATGATATTGGTATTGGGTAACTTATGTACTAACTTACCGGGTTCGTTAGCAGTGTCGTTGTGGCTTGGTAATCACGCTCACGATAGCTTGAGAGCGGTGTATGTACAGTACTCTACTAGCCCTGCCTGCACTTGCAATGGTAATCCCTAAGAGTCCTAAAGGGACTACCA
>Ga0307510_10001397_pt1 | contig 26495 bp, 27 predicted proteins | sample 12_EM_MG_FD_207224 | JGI IMG/M metagenome (GOLD analysis project Ga0307510, IMG submission 207224) | Populus trichocarpa ectomycorrhiza microbial communities from riparian zone in the Pacific Northwest, United States - 12_EM | ecosystem: Host-associated > Plants > Roots > Unclassified | place... | reverse complement strand
TGCCGATCAGCGTGCCCAGGATCGTCGCGAGCACAATGCCGATCACCGCGACGCGCAGCGTGTTGGCGATGCCGACGACGAAGGCCCAGAGGTAGCTGTCCCTCGGATTATAGGCGAGCAGGCTGTCGGCGATCGGCATCCCTGCCTCGCGGCCGAGAAAGGCAAAGCCGGTCGTGATGCGGCGGGCCGTGAGATTGGTGACGGTGTTGGACCACAGGAAGGCGATGACCGCGACGGCGAGCCCGACCACCAGGACCTGCCAGAACAGGCCCTTCAATTCATTGGGGCCCAGCGTGGTGAGGAAGCGGCGGCGCGGTGGCGGTCTCGGCGTATCTGATGTCACAGCGCAAAAATCCTTCTCAGAAGCAACGATTTCCGGCGGCGCACGTCAACTGTTGCACCAAACTTAAAAGCGTGCAACAAATGTTTCATGGCCGAGCCCGCGAAATCCTCGCCGCTGAGCGAACTGCGCATTGCATTGCCATCGCTCCCCCTGCGCCTGCAGGAGGTCGGCCGCTTCGTCGCCGCCAATGATTACGACGCCACCACCCGTTCGATGCGCGATCTCGCGGCAGAAGCCGGCGCCGATCCCGCCGCGTTCACGCGGCTCGCGAAGGCGATCGGCTATTCCGGCTGGGACGCGCTGCGCGCGGCACTGACGGAATCGCGACGGCCATTGCAGACCTCGCCCTTCTCCGGCCGCGCCAAAAGCCGCCGCCACGGCCCGCAGGCGGATGTCGCGCTCGTCACCGACAAGCTCGAGGCCGAGGCGATGGGCCTTCCACGCATCGCGGCACCTCCGATCGTGGAAGCCGCCCGCGCGCTCCACGACGCAAAGCGGATCTGGATCACCGGCTATCGCAGCTGCCGCAGCGTTGCCGAGCTGCTGAACTACGAGCTCCGGCTGTTCCGTCCCGAGCAGGTGCAGCTCGTCGGCGCGTCCGGCCCCGACGATCTCGACCTCGGCGCGTTCCGCCTCGGCGAAGCCGTCATCGTCATCGGCTTCCTGCCTTATACGCATGCGAGCGTCAGCGTCGCGCAGGCCGCCTATCGCGCCGGCGCGACGCTGATCGCGATCGCCGACAGCGTGTTCGCACCGATGGCCGAGGGAGCCGACCATGTGCTGCTGTTCGAAGCCGCCTCGTCCCCCGGCTTTTTCCCGAGCCTCACCGGCGCGATTGCGATCGCGCAGTCGCTAGCTGCAGTGACGTTCTCACTCGGCGGCACGGCCGCAAAGAAGCGCCTGGAAAATACCGAGGCGCGGCTCGCCGCGGCCTCGACCTACGTCTCAGAGAAAGGTTGACCCATGGCCGCTCGCATCAGCCGCGTGCTGCATCGATCGCTCCGCGAATCGCCGCCCAAGGCGATCGGCGGCGAAGGCGTCTATCTCTTCGCCGAGGACGGACGCCGCGTCATCGACGCTTCCGGCGGCGCGGCGGTGTCCTGCCTCGGCCACCAGCATCCGCGCGTGATCGCGGCGATGGCGAAGCAGGCGTCGACGCTGGTCTATGCGCACACCGCCTTCTTCTCCTCCGAGCCGGCCGAGGCGCTGGCCGAAAGGCTGGTCGGCCACGAGCCCGGTGGTCTCGCCTACGCCTATTTCGTCAGCGGCGGATCGGAAGCGATCGAGGCCAGCATCAAGCTGGCGCGGCAATATTTCATCGAGCGCGGCGAGCCGCAGCGGCAGCATTTCATCGCGCGGCGGCAGAGCTATCACGGCAACACGCTCGGCGCGCTTGCGGCCGGCGGCAATGCCTGGCGCCGCGCGCCCTATGCGCCGCTGCTCTCCGCCGCATTCAGCCATGTGACGCCGGCCTTTGCCTATCACGAGAAGCACGAGGGCGAGTCCGATGCGCAATTCGTAGCCCGGCTTACGGCCGAGCTCGAAGCCGAATTTCGGCGGCTCGGCCCTGACACCGTGGCGGCGTTCCTCGCCGAACCCGTCGTCGGCGCCACCGCCGGTGCCGTGGCCGCACCGGACGGCTACTTCAGGGCGGTCCGCGAAATCTGCGACCGGCACGGCGCGCTGCTGATCCTCGACGAGGTCATGTGCGGCATGGGCCGCACCGGCACCACGCATGCCTGGGAACAGGAAGGCGTTGCCCCTGATATCCAGGCCATCGCAAAGGGGCTCGGCGGCGGCTATCAGCCGATCGGCGCCATGCTCGCGAGCGGCAAGATCATCGATACCATCCGCGCCGGCTCGGGCGCGTTTCAGCACGGCCATACCTATCTCGCGCATCCCCTCGCCTGCGCGGCCGCACTCGCGGTGCAGGACGTGATCCGTGAGGACGGCCTGCTCGATCAGGTCAAGGAGCGCGGCAGGCAACTCGAGCAGCGCCTGACCGAGCGTTTCGGCAATCACCGCCATGTCGGCGATATCAGGGGACGCGGCCTGTTCTGGGCGATCGAGCTCGTCGCCGATCGCGCCAGCCGCACCTCGTTCGATCCGGCATTCAAGCTGAACCAGAAGATCAAAGCGGAGGCCTTTGCCAACGGGCTCGGTTGCTATCCCGGCGGCGGCACCGTGGACGGCGTCCGCGGCGACCACGTCCTGCTGGCGCCGCCCTATATCGCATCGGCTGACGAGATCGACCTGATCGTCGACAAGCTCGGCGCAGCCGTCGACAACGTGTTGCGTAGTGTCAATCACTGAGGGGAGACTAGCATGATGAGGAAAGTGGTTATCGCGGCGAGCGCGCTCGCCGCATCGACGGTTGTTGCGTCGGCAGCGACGCTGGACACGGTGAAGAGCCGCGGCACGTTGGTGTGCGGCGTCAGCGCCGGCTTTGCCGGCTTCTCGGCGCCGGACTCGCAGGGCAACTACAAGGGCCTCGACGTCGACTATTGCCGCGCGCTCGCCGCCGGCGTGCTCGGCGATGCCAGCAAGGTGCGTTACGTCTCGCTGACCGCGCAGAACAGATTCACCGCGCTGCAATCGGGCGAGATCGACGTGCTCTACCGCAATTCGACGCAGACTTATCTGCGCGGCGTCACGCTCGGCCTGCGGCAGGGCCCGGTCAACTTCTACGACGGCCAGGGCTTTGTCGTGAGGAAGGACCTCGGCGTGAAGGAGATCAAGGACCTCAAAGGCGCCACCGTCTGCGTCGCGCAGGGCACCACGCATGAGGTCACGCTCGGCGATTACGGCCGCGCCAACGGTATCGACTGGAAGCCGCTGGTGTTCGACCGCGTCGATACCATGTACCAGACCTTCTTCGGCGGCCGCTGCGATGCCATGACCCAGGACGCTTCCGCGCTCGCCGGCGCCGTGACCACCGCAGCACCGAACCCGGCCGACTATGTCGTGCTGCCGCAGACCATCAGCAAGGAGCCGCTCGGGCCCTTCACCCGCAACGGCGACGAAGTCTGGAGCGACATCATCACCTGGCTGCATTACGGGTTGATCGAGGCCGAGGAGCTCGGCGTGACGCAGGCCAATGTCGACGAGATGGCGAAGTCGCAGACACCCGCGATCCAGCGGCTGCTGGGCGCCTCCGGCGATCTCGGCTCGCGGCTTGGTCTGGATAACAAATGGCTGGTCACGGCGATCAAGGTCACCGGCAATTACGGCGAGATCTATGAGCGCAATGTCGGCAAGGCGAGCCCGCTCAAGCTCGATCGCGGCCTCAACGGCCTCTGGAGCAAGGGCGGCTTGATGTACGCAGTGCCGTTCAAGTAAACGTCTCCCGTGTCCCGGACGCGCTGCAGCGTGCAACGCTGCTGCGCTGAGCCGGGACCCAGCGGCCACAATGGGCCCCGGCTCTGCAGCGCAATACTGCGCATTGCGCTGCGTCCGGGGCACGAGACCACCAGGTAGTCACGCTCAATGACGACGCCCCCTCGCATCACCCTGATCCACGCCCTCAAGCACTCCATCGCGCCGATCGAAGCGGCGTTCGCCAAGGCGTGGCCGCAGGTGCGGCTGATGAACCTGCTTGACGACAGCCTCTCGGCCGACCTGGCGCGCGACGGCAAGCTGAACGATGCCATGACCGAGCGCTTCCTCGCGCTCGGCGACTATGCCGCAGCGACGGGAGCCAACGGCATCCTGTTCACCTGCTCGGCCTTCGGCCCCTGCATCGAAGCAGTCGCGCGCGCGCATGCGCCGATGCCGGTGCTGAAGCCGAACGAGGCCATGATCGAGCAGGCGGTGACGATGGGCAGGCGGATCGGCCTACTCTCCACCTTCCCGCCGACGCTGGCGTCGATGCCGCCGGAGTTCCCCGCCTCCGTCCAGGTCGTGCCGAAACTCGCCGACGGCGCGCTGGCCGCGCTCGACCGCGGAGACCGTACGACACACGACCGGCTGATTGTCGAAGCAGCGAAGGAATTACGCGATTGCGATGTCATTGCGCTCGCGCAGTTCAGCATCGCGGCGACGGCGCCGCTGGTCGCGGAGGCAACCGGCCGCCCGGTCGTCACGACCCCGGACAGCGCTGTCGACAAGTTGATGAGGCTGCTGAAAGCGAAGGTCTAGGCGCCGGTCTTCTTCCGCCGCCGCGCATCCTTGATCGCCAACGCGAGCGCCGCCTTTGTCTCGTTAACAAAATCCTCGACGAGCTCCTCGCGCGTGGCATGTGCGGCCTCGCCGGTGAACAGGCCTTGCTCGGCGAGCATCACGACGCCGTGCAGCGCCGCCCAGATCTTGAGCGCTTGCCGCTCGCGCAAGAAGCCGACTGCGGGCGCTTCCAGCGCTTCGATCACAAGCCCAAAAGTTTCGCGCGTGGCCTCATGCAGCTCGCTGCCCTTGGCCGCGCATGACACAGTGCGGGAAGCGAACATCAGGCGATAGATGCCGTTGCGGCGCAGGCCGAAATCAAGCGTCGCCTGCGCCAGCCGCGACAGCTTTGATTGCTTCGACGGTTTTGCCATCGCCTCGCGCAGAAGTGCACTCAGCTGCCGGAACGCGACCGCCGTCACCGCCGTTAGCAGCGCATCACGGTCGGCAAAGTGCCGATACGGCGCCGGCTGCGAGACACCGAGCTGTTTCGCGAGCGCCTTGATGCTGATCGCTTCCGCCCCGCCCCGCTCCGCCTCGCGCAGTGCGGCCTTGATCAGGGCGTCGCGGAGATCGCCATGATGGTAGGTATTCTCAGGCTTGCGGGCGAGTTGTGAACGCATGTTACCGCCAAGCCTATAAGTTTGCGCTTGACAGGGGAAGCCTGTCGCGAATGTAATAGCATATAACTTAGAATGAGCGGCAAATGCCGCCGACAACATTGACATGAGGAAAGCGCCGGCCTTCGGGTCCCGCGCACACGATCGAGGAAGCCGCCATGACAGAGCGACTGAGGGTGCACGTCGATCCCGACAAATGCCAGGGCCATGCGCGCTGCAAGGCGCTGGCGCCGGAGCTGTTCGAGCTCGACGAATATGGCAACGCCCATGAAGCCGGGGACGGCACTGTCCCGCCGGGGCTCGAAGACAAGGCCTGGCTTGCCAAATCCAACTGCCCGGAAATCGCAATCGATGTGATCGAGGAGTAGCGGCCTCTGCCGCCCAGCGTGCTTTCAGCGAACACGAGCCTCAAGGGATTCCCTGCCATGTCCGACGTCAGCCAACCCGTCGCCCATCCGCCCGTCACCGACTGGGTCAACGATTTCGACCACACCGATCCGCAATGGACGGAGGATCCGTTTTCGATCTGGGAGGAACTGCGCGCCGCAAGCCCGGTGGTGCACACAAAACGCTTCCTCGGCTGCTATATGCCGACGACCTATGACGCCGTGCGCGAGATCGCCAACGACACCGAGCACTTCTCCTCACGCCGCATCATCGTGCGCGACGTGCGGCCCGAGGTCGCCAGGAACGCCGCCCCGCCGATCACCTCCGATCCACCGGTGCACAAGCCGGCCAAGCAATTGCTGCTGCCGCCCTTCACGCCGGATGCGATGAAGAAACTCGAGCCTCGCATGCGCGCGATCTGCAATGAGCTGATCGACGGCTTCATCGCCGATGGGAAGGTCGACGCCGCGGCGCGCTACAGCAAATACATCCCGGTGCAGGCCATCGCCCACATGCTCGGCATCCCGGAGAGCGACAGCGATCTCTTCATCGACTGGATCCACATGATCCTCGAGCTCGGCATCAAGGACGAGAGCAAGCTGCTCCAGGCCGTGCAGGAGATGAGCGCCTATTTCAGGACGCATATCGAGGAGCGCAGATCGAGGCCGACCGACGACCTCATCTCCTATCTGATGAATGCCAGGGACAAGGAAGGCCAGCCACTGGAAGAGTCGCACGTGCTGGGTTCACTGCGGCTGCTCCTGATTGCCGGCATCGACACCACATGGAGCGCGATCGGGTCCTCGCTCTGGCATCTCGCCCGGACCCCGGCCGACCGCGAGCGCCTGATCGCCGAGCCCGGGCTGATCCCGATCGCAGTGGAGGAGCTGCTGCGGGCCTATTCGCCGGTGACAATGGCACGCGAGGTCGTCAAGGAGACCACGATCTCGGGCTGCCCGGTCAAGGCGGGCAACATGGTGCTGCTCTCCTTCCCGGCCGCCAACCGCGATCCAAAAATGTTTCCGGACGCTGACAAAGTCGTGATCGACCGGCGGGAGAACCGCCATGCCGCCTTCGGCCTCGGCATCCACCGCTGCGTCGGTTCCAACCTGGCACGGATGGAGATGCAGGTTGCGCTGGAGGAATGGCTGAAGCGGATTCCGGACTTCCGGCTCGATCCGGCAGGCACCGTGACCTGGTCGCAAGGTACGGTGAGAGGCCCCCGCCAGTTGCCATTTCTGCTGGGAAAGGCGATGTAGACCTCTCCAAGCAGCGATACGGAGAGGCCGGACGTGACTGAGCAAGCTACCCAACCGGCCTCCGACCACATCGACATCGCCGACGCCAAGCGCCGCATCAAGGCGATCTTTATCGGCTCGATCGGCAATCTCGTCGAGTGGTATGATTTCTACGCCTATACGGCGTTCGCACTTTATTTCGCCCCGGCCTTCTTCCCCGGCAACGACCCCGTCGTCCAGCAATTGAACGTCGCCGTCGTGTTCGCGGCAACCTTCCTGATGCGCCCCTTGGGCGGCTGGCTGTTCGGCTATATCGCGGATCATTTCGGCCGCCGCATCTCGCTGACGCTGTCGGTCGTGTTCATGTGCTTCGGCTCGCTGATCATCGCGCTGACGCCGACCTATGCCACGATCGGCTTCGCTGCGCCGGTGATCCTGGCACTGGCCCGCGTCATCGAGGGCCTCAGCCTCGGCGGCGAATACGGCGCCAGCGCCACTTATCTGAGCGAAGTCGCCGATCCCAAGCACCGCGGCTTCTATTCGAGCTTCCAGTACGTCACCCTGATCGGCGGCCAGCTCACCGCGATCATCGTGCTGTTGCTCCTGCAAAAGGTCTTCCTGACGCCGGACGAGCTGAAGGCCTGGGGCTGGCGCATCCCGTTCGCGATCGGCGCGGGGCTCGCGATCTTTGCCGCGGTGATGCGGCGCAATCTGCACGAGACTGAAGCCTTCGAGGAAGCGAAGAAGGTGGTGAAGCCGACCGGCTCGATCACCAATCTGCTGCGCTACCCCCGCGAGTTGCTTCTCGTCGTTGGCCTCACTGCGGGCGGCACCGCGGCGTTCTACACCTTCACCACCTATATGCAGACCTTCGTCAAACTCTCGGTCGGGCTGACCGAAGACCAGACCACCTTCGTGATCTTCGGCACGCTGATCTTCGCGACCATCCTGCAGCCGATCTACGGCGCCATCTCCGACAAGATCGGCCGCAAGCCGCTGCTGATCTTCTTCGGCGTTGCCGGCACACTCGCAACCGTGCCGCTCCTGATGACGCTGAAGGAGACGAAGTCGCCGTTCACAGCGTTCATCCTGATCTGCTGCGCCTGGCTGTTCGTCGCCGGCTACACCTCGATCAATGCGGTAGTGAAGGCCGAGCTATTCCCGACCAACGTCCGTGCGCTCGGCGTCGGCCTGCCCTACGCAATTACAGTCTCGATCTTTGGCGGCACGGCGCCGGCGATCGCGCTCTATTTCAAGAGCATCGGGCATGAGGAATGGTTCTACTACTATCTCGCCAGCGTCATCTTCCTGTCGCTGATCATCTATTCCACCATGCGCGACACCAAGCACGCCTCCGCGATGCATCGCCACGAGTAGCTCATTCACGAGTAGCCTATGGCCGACGAGACGCCGTCCGACAGCAAGCTGACGCGCACCAAGGAGAAATGGGCGCGCGAAGGCCGTTTCCTCACCGGCAAAGTTACGCGCCCGGAGGATCAGCGCCTGCCGCCGGGCCAGCACCTGACCAAGGACTGGCCGGTGCTTGATCTCGGGGTCATGCCGCCGGTATCGCGCGAGCGCTGGCGGCTCGACGTCTATGGCGCGATCGAAAATCCCGTGTTCTGGACCTATGCCGAGTTCGCGGCGCAGAAGCAGTCCCGGTTCACCTCCGATATCCACTGCGTGACGACCTGGTCGCGCTACGACAATGAGTGGGACGGACTTGCGACGCGGGAGCTGCTCGCAGCCTGCCAGCCGCGCAAGGATGCACGCTTCGTCGTGCTGCATTCCCATGACGGCTACACCACCAACCTTTCGCTGGAAGACTTTGCCGCCGAGGACGCTCTGCTCGCCCATAGCTGGTCAAGCCAGCCGCTGACAGAAGAGCACGGCGGCCCGGTGCGGCTGGTCGTACCGCATCTCTATTTCTGGAAGAGCGCGAAATGGCTTCAGGCCATCGAATTCCTGACCGACGACGCACCCGGCTTCTGGGAAGTCCGCGGCTATCATAACCGCGGCGATCCCTGGGCCGAGCAGCGCTACTCGGACGACTAGAGTTCAAACAAGGACGGGGGAAGCCCATGCCGACGGAACGCTTTCAATTCACGGGCGAGGCCGGTCATCAGCTCGCGGCCGCACTTGAGCTGCCGGACGGCGAGCCCGCGGCTTTCGCGCTGTTCGCGCATTGCTTCACCTGCGGCAAGGACACGCTGGCGGCCAAGCGCATCTCGGTCGCGCTCGCCGCCAAGGGCATCGCGGTGCTGCGCTTCGACTTCACCGGGCTCGGCTCCAGCGAAGGCGAGTTCGCCAATTCGACGTTCTCCTCCAACGTCGCGGACCTCGTGCACGCGGCCGATCACCTGCGTTCGACGCGCAGGGCGCCTTCGATCCTGATCGGCCATAGTCTCGGCGGTGCGGCGATCCTGGCAGCGGCCGGAAAGATTCCCGAGGCAAAAGCGGTAGCCACCATTGCGGCACCGTCCGATCCCGCTCACGTCACCGGCCTGTTTAAGGAGCATCTCGACAACATCCGCGCACAGGGCGAGGTCGAGGTGTCGCTCGCGGGGCGCCCGTTCCGGATCAAGCGCGAATTCCTCGATGACATCGCCGAGCATGAGCTGATGAAGGACGTCACCAGCCTGCACAAGGCGCTGCTGGTGATGCAGTCGCCTGTCGACGACACCGTCGGCATCGACAATGCGACCAGGATATTCGTTGCGGCAAAACATCCCAAGAGCTTCGTCTCGCTCGACCATGCCGATCATCTGCTGACAAAGCCCACCGATGCGCTCTACGCGGCCGAAATGATCGCGGCCTGGGCGAGCCGCTATATCGAAACGACAAAATCTGTACAGGCGTCTGATTCGAAGGAGCCGCGCAGAGTCGTGGTTCAGGAAACCCGCAAGAGCAAATTCAACCAGATCATCACAGTCGGACCGCATCATCTGGTGGCGGACGAACCGGTTGCAGCCGGCGGCGAGGATGCCGGCCCCGGCCCCTATGATTTCCTGCTCGCGGGCTTAGGGGCCTGCACCTCCATGACCATGCGGCTCTATGCTGATCGAAAATCGCTGCCGCTCGATCGCGTCACGGTCACGCTGAAACATTCAAAAATCTATGCCAAGGACTGCGAAGAGTGCGAGACGCGCGAGGGCATGCTCGACCAGATCGAACGCGACATTGCGATCGACGGCGCGCTCGATGCCGAGCAGCGCAAGAAACTGATGGAGATTGCCGACAAGTGCCCGGTGCACCGGACCTTGACGTCCGAAATCCGCATCGTGACAAAGGCCGTGGATTAGCGCTAGAAGCACGACGCCATCGTCCGCAGGGCCGCGCTGATCTCGTTCTCGCGCCATGCCGCAAAGCCGAGCAGCAGGCCGTGATCGCGCGGCCGTTCCAGCGCCAGGCTGGACAGGGCTCGCGTCACGACGCCCGCTTCGCCCAGCCGCTTGACCGCCGCCTGATCAGTGCGACCGCGCTTGAGGCGCGCGACGAGCTGGATGCCGCCCGAGGGCACTTCGGCCGTGAGCACCTCGCCGAGATGGCGCTGCAGTCCCTCGACGAGATGATCGCGGCGCGCGTGATAGAGCCGGCGCACCCGGCGCAGATGCGCCAGGAAATGCCCATCGGCAATGAACTCGGCCAGCGCTTCCTGGACATGGCTCGACGCGATCAGCCCGATGTGCCGCTGCGCTATCTCCAGGGTGCCGATCAGCGCCGGCGGCACGACGAGATAGCCGAGCCGGATATCCGAGGTCATCGCCTTCGAGAAGGTCCCGACATAGAACACGCGGCCATGGGCGTCCAACCCCTGCAAGGCCGGCACCGGCCGGCTGTCATAGTGGAATTCGCCGTCGTAATCGTCCTCCACGATCCAGGTCTTGCCGGGCCTGCTCATGCCCAGGAATTCGGTGCGCCGCGCCAGCGACATCAGCCGTCCGGTCGGATGCTGGTGCGATGGCGTCATGAAGACGAGCTTCGGCGCGGCCATTCCGGGCAGCCGCTGCATGCCCTGCTCGTCCAGCTTCATGCCTGTCACACGCGCACCGGAGGCATGGAAGGCGGCCGCGGCACCGGGATAGCCGGGATCCTCGACCCAGACCTCGTCGCCGGGCGTAATCAGCGACGCCGCAATCAGGCTCAGCGCGGCTTGTGCGCTGGGCAGGATCAGGATCTGATCTGTCGTGGCGCGAACACCTCTGCTGGTCGCGAGATAGTGCGCCAGCGCCTCGCAGAGGCGTGTGCGGTTGACCGGACCGAGCTCACGCTTGGCCGCACGCACGGCACTGCGGCGCAGGCAGCGGGCCCAGACTTCGTTCGGAAACTCCCTGAAATCGCCATGCCCTGGACGCAACGGCTTTAGCGGTGCCTGATAGGACATCGGCCAGTCCGTCTGCTTGAGCTTCGAAGCCCACGGGGAGAGCCGCGGCTTTGCGGAGCGTACGCCGGATACGACCGCCCCCACCCTCTCTCCGTGCGCGCGGCCGTCGACCGTCACCACCGGGCGGCGGCCATGCGATGCTTCGAGATATCCCTCGGCGGCGAGCTGTTCGAAAGCATAGGTGACCGTGTTGCGCGAGACGCCGAGATCGCTCGCCAGCCGGCGGCTCGACGGCAGCGCGCGGCCTTTGCCGAGACGGCCGGTCGCGATAAGGCTTCGGAGCTGGCTCGTCAATTGGGCCACCAGCCCGTCGTCGTCGGCCCGCTTCAGGTCGATCAGGGCGGAAATCATGCTGTCCGAAACTGGCACCTTATTCCTTTCTAATCTGGCACTTTTTCAGGTGCCAATCGAAATGCTATCCGCCGGACTGGACTGCTTCAAGGATTTTGCGATGAACTCCCTCTCCCCCCGCGCAGCCGTCGGCCTGTTCCTGATCGTCGTGCTGGCCTGGGGCGTGAACTGGTCGGTGACGAAGCAGCTCGTGCAATTCCTTCCGCCGCTCTGGACCTCGGCGATCCGCAGCTGGATCGCTCTGGCAGCATTGTTCGTGATCCTGGGGCTCAGCAACAATCTGGTGATCCCGAAGCGGCGCGACATTCCCGTGGTCCTGAGTGTCGCGCTGCTGCACATGACGATATTCTCTGTCCTGGTTGCGGCCGGTGTGCGCTTCCTGCCCGCGAGCAAGGCCATCGTGCTCGGCTACACCACGCCGCTCTGGGTCGCGATCGCCGCGCCTCTGCTCGGAAAGGATACGCTGACCGCGCCAAAGCTCGCCGGGGCCCTGCTCGGGCTGATTGGCCTTGCCGTGATCCTGAACCCCACCTCGATCGACTGGACCAACACCAACGTCGTGCTCGGCGCCGGCATGGTCATCCTGGCCGCGATGTCCTGGGCTGCAAACATCATCTATATCCGCGCGCATCGCTGGATCGCCTCTCCGCTCCAGCTGCTGATCTGGCAGGTCCTCGTCGCAACAATCATCCTGACTGTTAGCGCAATAATCACGGACGGCCTGCCGCACGCGGAATGGTCGTGGAAACTCGTGCTGCTGTTCCTGTATTCCGGCCTGATCGGAACGGCGCTGGCCTATTGGGCGATGTCGATGGTCAACAAGAGCATCTCGGCGCTGACGACCTCGCTTGGCACCACCGGGACGCCGCTCGTCGGCATCGCCAGTGCCGCGATCCTGCTGGGTGAGCCCATCGATATGAGCCTTGCCGTCGCGGCCGCGCTGATCGTCACCGGCATTGGCCTTGCGACGCTGGGCGACCGGTTGCTGCGCCGTCAGGCCACGGCGAGCGGCTGAACGCGCAAGCTTCCGCGCAGGCCAGCTGTCGTGCCGAGCAGGATGCCGGCAAGTGCGACGAACGAGCCCAGCGCGAGCGTCGATGCGCCGGTGAGCCCCTGCCCGATCGAGCAGCCGAATGCCATCACGCCGCCGATGCCCATCAGCGCCGCACCACTCGCGGAACGCAGCATGTGGCGCGGCGAGGAATAGCCTTCGAGATGGAAGCGTCCGGTGGCGAGCGCGGTGACCAGGCTGCCGGCGAAAACGCCGGCCACCGTCGCAATGCCAAAATTCAGCGTCAGGCCGGTCGAGAGCATGGCGTATTGCAGCGCGTCCGCGATCGGCGCGACGAAGGTGAGCGACGTCACCGGCACGGGATTGAAATCATCGGCACCGAGATAGCCGGTAACGTACCAGCCGGCGGCGACGAGGAGGCCGACGATGATTCCCGCCGCGATCTGGCCCGGCGAGCGGCGGAACGCCGGATGTGCGAAAGCGAACAGAACCAGCGCGACGACGATGACAGCGGCGGCCAGCGCGCGCGAAACGGCCTCGGCGGCTCCGAACGTCGCCAGCAGCGACGGCAACGAATTGGTCTTGACGGTGGTCTGGGAGGCCTGCATCAGCGCAACGCGCGCCGGCGCAATCAGGCCCTTGAGCGTCATCTGCGCGGCGATGGCGAGCACGATCACGACGACAAAGGAGCGGAGATTGCCGCGGCCGAGCAGCACCAGCGCGCGCGAGCCACAGCCGTTCGACAGTACCATGCCGTAGCCGAACAGCAGGCCGCCGAGGAACAGCACCGGCGCCGAGAAGGTCGGTTGCAGGTAGATCGACTTGCCGAGATCGACCAAGCCATTGCCGGCCAGAAACTGGCTCGTGGCGACCGCAACCGCGATCGCCAGTGCGTAGGACCGTACCAGCCGTCCGTCCCCATCCGCCAGCCAGCCGCGCATGCTGCTCATCAGGCAGAACCCGCTGAGCAGGCCGACGGCGCCGTAGACGAGGCCGATGACGAGGCCGGCGAGGATGACGAGTTGAGCAGACGATTCCATGACTACGGCTTCAGGATCACCCTGTCGCGCGACGAACCCGCGACAGCGGCATAGGCTTCCTTCGCACGCTCCAGCGGATAGATCGCATTGGCCTGGATCGGGAACGGCCTCAGGTGCCCGCTGGCAAAGCCCGAACCGAGATCGCGCAGCACCGCGCCGGTCGCGGCCGACGACAGCCCGAGCGTGTCGATGCCGACATAGGTGTGCTGTCCCCGGTAGAATTCGAGAATGTTGAATTGCACGATGCGGTCGATTGCTGCGATCAGGATCTGCCGGCCGCGCAGCGCGAGCGACTTGTGCGCCGTCTGAAAATAGGGATCGCCGACCGTGTTGAAGACGATGTCGGCGCCCTTACCGCCGGTCAATTCGCGCACGCGCATGGCAACATCGGTCGTGGAGGCGTCGATCACCTCGATGGGGGCATTGGCATGGCCTTCATAGGCCTCCGCCTTGCGCACCACACCGATGACGCGCGCGCCCTGCCAGGTCGCGATCTGTACCGCGGCCTGACCGACCTTGCCGTTGACGCCAAACACCAGAACCGTCTCGCCGCCTTTCGGCACGCCGGCGCGGCGAAAGCCTTCCATCGCGGTCACGAAGGGCACGCCGATGCCGGCGGCCTCTTCCCATGACACCGTCTTGGGCTTGTCCACCACGGCGTCAGCTTCGACGACGAGATGGCTTGCGTGCGTGCCGTCACGGCGAATCCCGAGATCGCCGGAGGAGCCGAACACCTCGCGGCCGATCGTTGTGGCCGGCCCGTCGATCACGACGCCGGCATAGTCACGGCCCGGCGTGCGCGGGAAGACGGCATAGGGCATCAACCCGGTCGCGGCCTTGACGTCGGATGGATTGACGGCGGCGGCCTTGACCTCGATCAGGAGATCATTCGGACCGCGCGTAAGCGTGTGAGGCTCGACGCCAGGTGCAATCGCAGCGGCGTTCTCGGCCTTGGCATTGAGGCGGACGCAGCGCGCCTCGACCGCTTTGGGATCGGCTGATGACATGGAAAAGACCCGCGATTTCTCGCGGGCCTTGTCGCCTTTGGGGGCGGTCAAGTCAATCCTTCGGCCGCTTGTCGTAGAGCCGCTTGGCCTTGCCAAGCGAGCGCTCCAGCGTCGCGGGCGCCACCACCCGCACGTTGGAGCTGATCCCGATCGTGTTCTTGATGTGGGTCGAGATACGGTCGGCGTGATCGACCAGACCCCGGCCGTCCCAGCTCTCGGGGCGCGCCTCGGCGATGATGGTCAGCTCGTCCATGCGGCCTTCGCGGGTGAGCTCGAGGATGAAATGCCCGCCGCACCAGTCGGTCGCGAGCAGCACTTCCTCGATCTGGGTCGGGAACAGGTTGACGCCGCGCAGGATGATCATGTCATCCGAGCGCCCCGTCACCTTCTCCATCCGCCGCATTCCCGGCCGCGCCGTGCCCGGCAGCAGCCGCGTCAGGTCGCGGGTGCGATAGCGGATCACCGGAAAAGCTTCCTTGGTGAGCGAGGTGAATACCAGCTCGCCCTTCTCGCCGTCCGGCAGCACCGCGCCGGTCTCCGGATCGATCACCTCGGGATAGAAATGGTCCTCCCAGATGTGCAGGCCGTCCTTGGTCTCGATGCATTCCTGCGCGACGCCGGGTCCGATCACTTCGGACAGGCCATAGATGTCGGTCGCGTCCATGTCGAAGGCATCCTCGATCTCGCCACGCATGGCGTTGGTCCATGGCTCGGCGCCAAAAATGCCGACCTTGAGCGAGCATTGGCGCGGGTCGAGCTTCTGCCGCTTGAACTCATCCAGGATCGCCAGCATGTAGCTCGGCGTCACCGTGATGATGTCCGGCCGGAAGTCGTTGATGAGCTGCACCTGCCGCTCGGTCATGCCCCCGGAGATCGGTACCACCGTGCAGCCGAGTTTCTCGGCGCCGTAATGGACGCCGAGACCGCCGGTGAACAGGCCGTAGCCATAGGCGTTGTGGATAATCATGCCGGTGCGGCCGCCGGCGGCGCGGATCGAGCGCCCCATCACCTCCGACCAGGTATCGATATCGCGTTGCGTATAACCGACGACGATCGGCTTGCCCGTCGTGCCCGAGGAGGCATGCACGCGCACCAGCTTTTCGCGCGGCACCGCGAACATGTTGAAAGGGTAATTGTCGCGAAGGTCCGTCTTCACCGTGAACGGAAATTTCGCAAGATCGGAGAGCTCGCGAAAGTCGGACGGATGCACGCCGGCCTTGTCGAAAGCCTTGCGATAGTGTGCAACGTTGTCGTAGGCGTGCTTCAGCGACCAGGCCAGCCGCTGCGTTTGCAGCGCCACGATCTCGTCGCGCGATGCGCGCTCATGCGCATCCAGCTCGGCACGATAGGTGTCGCCACCTTCCTTGAGCCTCGTCAGAGCCATCCTCGTTTCCCCACATTGGTTCGTTCTTTTTCTTTATTGATCTTACGCTGGCAGCCACGTGCCGGGAATGACACGCGAATGCCCACGGAATTCTGCGATGACGGTATCGGCTGACGTGACGCGCACGTCGTAAATACCGGAGCGGCCGCCGCGGGTGACCTCGCGCGCCTTCGCGACGAGACGATCGCCAAGCTTGCCGGGCTTGATGAAGGTGATCTGTCCCTGCGCCGCCACCACGCGCTCATTGTGCGAATTGCAGGCGAACGCGAAGGCGGAATCAGCAAGCGTGAAGATGAAGCCGCCATGCGCGATGCGCTGGCCGTTGACCATGTCCGGCCGCACCGTCATTGCCAGCGTCGCAAAGCCCGGGCCGATTTCGACGATCTCCATACCGAGACCCTTGGAGGCATCGTCCTCCGCCAACATCGCATCGGCGCAGGCGCGGGCAACATCCTCAGGCGACAGAGCGGCTTTGACGTTCACGCGCTTCTCCCGGCCAGATGTTTACACATGATGTTCTGCTGGTTGGCCAAAACTGTCAAACATGGTCGTAGTCCACCACCACGCGTTCGGACGCCGGCTTGGCCTGGCAAGTCAGGACAAAACCCGCTTTCAGCTCCCAGGGCTCCAGCGAATAGTTGATGTCCATCGGTGCCTCGCCCTCGACCAGTTTTGCCCGGCAGGTCGAGCACATGCCGCCCTTGCAGGCGAACGGCAGATCGACCCCGGCGCGCAGCGCAGCATCGAGGATCGCCTCGTCCGCGGCGACGGGCACGTCGCGGCGCTTGCCGTCGATGATCAACGACGCGATCGCCTTCGGCGGCGCGTCGGGCGCAACGATTTTCTTCGGCCGCGGCTTGCCGCCGAACTCGGAGACGAAACGCTCGACGTGGATGCGCTCTTGCGCAATGCCAAGATCGCGGCAGGTCGTCTCGATGTCCTCGCTCATGCCAAGAGGACCGCAGATGAAGACATGATCGACGCTTTCGGCCGGCACCAGCGAGCGCAGCAGCACCCGCACCTTGTCGCCGTCGAGCCGACCATGCAGGATCGGAATGTCCTGCTCCTCACCGGAGATGACGTGGAAGATCGAGAGGCGATCGATGAAGCGGTCCTTCAGCTCCTCGAGCGCCTCGAGGAACATGATGTTGTCGGTGGCGCGGTTGCCGTAGAACAGGAAAAAGCGGCTGTCCGGCTCGCGCGCGAGCACGCCCTTCACGATCGACAGGATCGGCGTGATGCCGGAGCCGGCGGCAAAGCCGACATGGATGCGCGCGGTATCGGCCGGCGCGACCACGCCAAAGCGGCCCGTCGGCGTCATCACGTCGAGCTCGTCGCCGCATTTCAGCTCGTCCGCCGCCCAGCTCGAAAACGCACCGCCGTCGACCTTCTTCACGGCGATGCGGATCTCGCCATCATCAGGGCCGGAGCAGATCGAATAGGAGCGGCGCACCTCCTCGCCGTCGAGCTTGGTGCGGAGCGTGAGATACTGGCCTGGGGTGAAGGCATAGTCGCTCTTCAGGTCCGTCGGGATGGCAAAGGTCATGGAGACAGCGTCGGAGGCCTCGCGGCGGAGGTCTTCCACGGCCAGACGATGGAAGCGCGGTGCGGCTGCTGACATGGTCAATGACACTTGAAATAATCGAAGGGCTCGCGGCAGGCCTTACAGCGCCAGAGCGCCTTGCAGGAGGTCGAGCCGAACTCGGACAACACCTCGGTATTCCCCGAGCCGCATTGCGGGCATGCGACGGCCTGCTCGCCGAACAGCGCGCGGCGCGAGTTCGAGGCTTGCGGCGGCGCGATGCCGTAGGCGTGCAGCTTGCGGCGCCCCTCCTCACTCATCCAGTCTGTGGTCCAGGCCGGTGACAGCACCGTGCGTACCTTCGGCCGGCTAAATCCCGCACGCTCCAGCGCGACCTCGATTTCGAGCGCGATCATGTTCATCGCCGGGCAGCCCGAATAAGTCGGCGTGATCGCGACCTCGACATGATCTCCATCGAGAACGACATCGCGCAGCACGCCGAGATCGGCAATCGTCAGCACCGGAATTTCGGGATCGACCACGCTCGCCGCGGCATCCCAGGCGCGCCGGCGCAGCTCGCTGTCGCGGTCCAGCACGGTCACCATGTCTGCCCCGGAAAAGTGCGCTGCATCGATTGCAACTCCGACAGGAGATGGCCGAGATGCTCGCTGTGCCGGCCGGAACGGCCGCCCTGCTGCATCCAGTCGTTCTTCGGCAACTCAAGCGTTGCTTCGCCGATGACATCCGAGAGCGTCGTCAGCCAGCGGCCGCGCAAGGTGCCGGGATCGACGGCGATACCGGCGTGGATCAGGGCGCGTTCGCCTTCGTCGACGGCGAACATTTCACCGGTGAAGGCCCAGAGGTGATCAATGGCTGCTTGCGCACGGGTATGGCTTTCGTCCGTGCCGTCACCGAGCCGGATGATCCACTCCGAGGCATGACGCAGATGATAGGCGCTCTCCTTCTCCGATTTGGCGGCAATCGCCGCTAGCGTCGCGTCGCGCGAATTCATCATCGCGCGCCAGTAGAGATCAGCGAACGCGGAATAGAAGAACTGTCGCACCAGGGTCTGGGCAAAGTCGCCGTTGGGCTGCTCGACCAGCAACAGATTGCGGTACTGCCTGACGTCGCGCAAATAGGCGAACTTGTCCTCGTCGTTGTCCCGGCCTTCGGTCTTGGCGGCGTAGGTGTAGAGCTCGCGCGCCTGGCCGATGAGGTCGAGCGCGATGTTGGAGAGCGCCATGTCCTCTTCCAGCATCGGCGCATGCCCGCACCATTCCGACAGACGGTGGCCGAGGATCAGCGCATCGTCGGCACGGCGCAGCGCGTAGAGCACCAGCGGTGTTTCGGCGACCTGGGTGTTGGCGACCGGCATCACATATGCCCCACTTCCTCGGGAACCTCATAGAATGTCGGATGCCGGTAGATCTTCGATTCCGCCGGCTCGAACATCATGCCCTTCTCGGCGGGATCGCTCGCGGTGATCGCGGTCGAAGGGACCACCCAGATCGAAAGACCCTCGCCGCGGCGGGTGTAGATGTCGCGGGCGGCTTGCAGCGCCATGGTCGCATCACTCGCATGCAGTGATCCCACATGCTTGTGCGCGAGTCCGTTGCGGCTGCGAATGAAGACTTCCCACAGCGGCGTGTTCGGCGTGACCATATTGATCTCCCTATTCCGCGGCTTGTGCGGTCTGGCGCTGCGCGCGCTTTGCGGCATAGGCGGCCGCCGCCTCGCGGACCCAGGCGCCCTCGTCGTGCGACTTGCGGCGCGCGGCCATGCGATCGCGGTTGCAGGGTCCGTTACCGGCAAGCACCTGCTTGAACTCGGTCCAGTCGATCTCGCTGTAGCGCCAGTGCCCGTCGGCGTCCTGCGTCATGCCGGGATCGGGAATCGTGAGGCCGAGATATTGCGCCTGCGGCACGGTGGCATCGACGAACTTCTGGCGCAGCTCGTCATTGGAGAAACGCTTGATCTTCCACTTGGTCGAGATGTCGCTGTGCTGGCTGGTGGCATCGGGCGGGCCGAACATCATCAGCACCGGCCACCACCATCTATTCAGCGCATCCTGCGCCATCGCCTTCTGCTCATCGGAGCCACGGCACAGCGTCAGCATGATCTCGTAGCCCTGGCGCTGATGGAAGGACTCTTCCTTGCAGACACGGATCATCGCGCGCGCGTAGGGGCCATAGGAGCAGCGGCACAGCGGGATCTGGTTCATGATCGCGGCGCCGTCAACCAGCCAGCCGATGGTGCCGATGTCGGACCAGGTCAGCGTCGGATAGTTGAAGATCGAGGAATATTTGGCTTTCCCTGCGAGCATCGCGTCGACGAGCTCTTCGCGCGAGGTGCCGAGCGTCTCAGCTGCGGCATAGAGATAAAGCCCGTGGCCGCATTCGTCCTGCACCTTGGCGAGCAGCGCAGCCTTGCGGCGCAGTGACGGCGCACGCGTGATCCAATTGCCTTCGGGCAGCATGCCGACGATTTCGGAATGGGCGTGCTGGGAGATCTGGCGGGTGAGCGTCTTGCGATAGGCCGCTGGCATCCAGTCGTTCGGCTCGATGCGCTCCTCGGCATCGACGCGGGCCTGGAACTGGGCAGCCTTCGCCGCGTCCTCAAGACCGCGATCGTCGGTCTCGGCTGTGTTCAGCGCCTGGGTATACATGCGCATCCTCCCGTTTTGTTGGGAGGCAATATATAACAAAAATTACGTCATGCAAGATATTTCTGTAACATATAGATCAGACCTCGAACCTCCTTTCCAGGAGCTTTCGCGCCGGCGGGAGCGGCCCCTTTTCATTGGTTCCATGGCCATCAAGCCATTGTTCGGACGGGGCGAGCAGCGCGCGATAGATCTCGCCGCAGAGGTCGCGGGCCGCCCTGCCCGGCCAGTCCGCCGGCAGCAGGCTCTCGGGCAACAACGGATCGCGCAGCACGACGCGGCGGTAATAATGGATCAGCAGGATGCGTGCGGTGAAGGCATCTGCCTCGGACAGATCCGCACCGCGCGCGATCGCGGCGCGCAACGGCTCGAACGTTTTCATGAATTTCAGATAGGCGTCGGCGGTGCGCTCCAGCGGCCAGCTCGCACTAAGCAGACGGCGGCCGCTGTCATCCTCGGCCGAGACTTCGAGACGGATGGCGCCTGCGGCCTCGTCCGGCACTGGCACACCTGATGGCGCAACCCATACACCCGGTAGCGGACTGCCAAAACCGGCGTTGCGGAGCGCTTCGCGTGAGACGTCGCGATCCTCGCCATTGCCGATCAGTAGCAGCTCGAACCATCCGGTCCAGTCGGATGGCGGCGGATCGTAGATGTGGCGCGTGGCGGCTTCAAAGGTCTGACGGCCCTTGTCAGCGAGCCGATAGAAGCTGTTGCGGCCGACCTTTTCGCGCGTCAGCCAGCCATCGGCGGCAAGGCGCGACATCGCCGTACGAACCACGCCACTGTCGATATCAAGGCTTTCGAAGAATTTCAGCAGCGTGCCGAGCCACACCGAACCGCCGCGCGGCACGATAGCATCGCCGAACATTGTGATGATGATGGAGCCCGTGCGTGACGGCTCACGCTTGAGCTGGTCGATGATGCGGGAGAGCGGATGCGCCATGCGCGAGGCATAGCGCGTTTGGTGCGGGCGCGACAATGGACAGACGCGACGCTTCTTTGCTCCCTCCCCGTTCTTACGGGGAGAGGGTTGGGGTGAGGGGCCTCTCTCCGCGAATGAGATGAACGTGAGACCTGTACCCCCTCACCCGGATCGCATCTTCGATGCGATCCGACCTCTCCCCGCAAGCGGGGCGAGGTGAAGAAGAGCGCTACCTGTTCGGATCGGGATACGCCAGGCTGCGCCAGCCGCTGCGGTCGAAGGGGCGCCACTGGCCTTCCTTCTGCGCGAGGCGATCGGCAACTGCATAGACCGCCGCCGGATGATGGCCCATGCCGCAATGGCTGCTGTCGACCTCGATGCTTTCGGTCTGCGCGCCGGTCTTCTCCATGCAGCCCTGCCAGGCGCAGACACCGTCGGTACGGCTGAAGATGGCAGTGGTCGGCACCGGCGGCGGGACGGCGAGCTCGCCGCCGAAGCGCGGATCGACCTCGTTCGACTTCCGCCCGCTCGCCCATTCATAGACGCGCCAGGCATTGGTCGAGTGGGGATCGCCCGCGAACGGACTGCCGAGCGTGATCACCTGGCGCACGCGGTCGGGCATCATCTTGGCGAGCTGGCGCGCATAGAGACCGCCGAGGCTCCAGCCGACGAGGCTGATCTTGCGGCCATGCGTGTCGCTGAGCTCCTGGACCAGATCGACCATCGCGTGCTGCACGCCCTCGCGCAGGCCGTAATTGCGGCCCTGGCGCCAGCCGCTCACCGCGTAGCCCTTGCCCGACAGAAACGTGCGCAGCGCGCGCGTGGACGCGTCGGAGGCCACAAGGCCCGGCAGCACCAGCACGGGATGCCCATCGCCACGCGGCGCGAGGCTCAGCAGCGGCAGCGCGCCGAGGAATGCGCCGAACTCGTGGATCGCGCGCCCTTCCAAGAACATCAAAGTACGGGACGGCGGACGCAGCGTCTGGGCAGTAGCGGTCATCAATGGATCCCCTGGGAAAGGCGCCGGCGGCGATGCCGGCAAATGGGCATGAATTCCAATACGCCAGCTTCTTGAACGTTCCGCAGCGCAACATGAATCAGCTAGGCGGCCGGTTCCGGACATTCAAGCCGGACAGACGCGGGGCGACAATAGGCCCGCGCGTTAATGCTAACGGGCGTGACGCAAAAGTCACAACAATCGAAGCAGGGATTCTACGGAGTAGAGGGTGAGACCTGCGAGCCCGCCGATCAGCGAACCGTTGAAGCGGATGTATTGCAGGTCGCGCCCGATGTTGATTTCGATCAGCGAAATCAGCTGCGCCATATCCCACGCCTTGACCTGGTCCGAGATGAAGGTGGAGACGCCGCTCTTCTGATCGGCGACGAAGCTGCGGAGTACTGCCACCAGGCCCTTGTTGATCTCGCCGCGCAGCTCGGCATCGCCGGCAAGCGCTTCGCCCGCGGCGACGAACATGCCAGCGAAATGATGCTGCAGCACCTGTGTCTCGCCGCTCGCGCTGCGCTCGATGAAGGAGCGCGTGTTGGCCCAGACGGTGCGGGCGAGATCGGCAAGCTCGGGCCGCGCCAGCAGATCACGCTTCAATCCGTCGATGCGGTCGATATAGGCCTGGTCGGTGCCGAGCCGGTCGACGAAGCTCAGCACCATGCGATCGAACTCGCCACGGAACGGATGCTTGGGATCGCTGCGCACCTCGTTGAAGAAAGCGGTGGCGGACGACACGATCTTGTTCACCAGAAACTTGTCGGCGCGATAGAGCCGCAGCAGGGTCGGCAATTCCGCGCGCACCTTCTCGCGGATCATCGCCATCGTCTCCGTCTGGTTCAGCGTCTCGTGCATCACGCGCAGGAGATCGTCGAACAGGATCTGGTGCCGCCCCTGCGCGACGAAGCCGCGCAGCGTGCCGGCCGCGAGCGGCGCGAGGTCGATCGCCTGGAGCTGCGATGACATGCGGCGGATGATGAAGGTCATCAGGCCGGAGCTTTCGGTCGCGGAGACGGCCTCCGGCAGCAGACGCAACGCGAAACGCGCCAGGTCATCGCTGCGCTTGCGGTCGCGCAGCCAGTCGGCAACGAAGGAGCCGAAATCGATCTCGTTCAACTTGGCCTCGACGGGACCCGCCTCGAGGAAATGCACCTGGATGAATTCACCGAGCTTGTCGGCGATGCGGGCCTGGTTGCTCTGGATGATCGCGGTGTGCGGAATCGGAAGGCCGAGCGGCCGCTTGAACAGCGCGACCACGGCATACCAGTCGGCGAGCCCGCCGATGGTCGCGGCCTCCGCGAAGGCCGCGATGAAGCCGAACACGGGATGCACGGGCAGCAGCAGCTTCGCGACAACGAACAGGGCAAGCGTCGTCGCCAGCACCAGCGTCGCCAGCGCTTTCACGCGACGCAATTCGGCCGCACGTTCGGCATCGCCGGGGCTGTCGAAGGAAAAGGTGGCGGGTGGAGTCATCACTGCATCACAGTACCCGTCATTGCGCGCGGAGCGAAGCAATGACGGCGGTGGCAGAAAAAACAAAGGCCCGCCGAAGCGGGCCTCAAATTTCAGTTTATCAACTCAGGGCGCCAGATCAGGCGGTCTTGTTGTAGACCTTGGTAAAGTTGTCCTGAGCGGACTTCGCACCGTTGGCGGCGAGCTTGCCGAGATAGTCGGTGGTCGCCTTGGCGCGCGAGACGAACGCTTCGCCGCGGGCGCGGAGCAGGCCGGACTGGATCTCGACGGCTTCGCTGAACGACTTGGCGGACGCGAGCTTGTCGATGCCCGAGAAGAACGCCTCGGCGTCCTCGTAGATCGCCTGCTGAATGTTGCGGCTGATCTTGCCGGCTTCAGTGACGGACTCGGTCACCGCGTTCTCGACGGCAGCGGTCACGCGCTCGGAGCCAGCGAACACCTCGGCAGCACGGTCCTTGGCGGTGTTGGCGGACTTCTTGACGAACTCGCGGGCAGCCTCGGGAACTTCCAGGTTCTGGATGTTCTTGAAAGCGTCCTTGAAGCCTTCGAAAGCGGTGTTGGTTTCAGTGGTCATGGGGTTCTCTCCATCCTCATTGGGTTGAGCTATGGGCTCACCCCGTCCGCGTTGGCCCGGGGCACGGCTTATATGGCATAGTTAATTGTGCGATGCAATATTCGTGTTGCAGTGCGATATCACGAAATCGTGAGAAGCCTTAACGGAAGGCAAGCTGGCGCCTCCCTAGCCAGTCGGGTTCCCACGGGCCCCCTAATGTTGCACCGCGCCTGGCAACCCGTAGGCCTCCATCTGGGCCTGGACCTGAGCGACGTTGTGGCCGAGCACGACGATGTCGTGGGTTTTGCCGTCGACGTCCCGGACATGGTCCCGCAACAGCGCCTCGGCCTTGAAGCCGAGGCTCTCGAACAGGGCGATCGCCGCCCGCTGGTCCACCGTCATCTGGACCGAGAGCTTTTCCAGGCCGGCGCCGAGCGCGAGCGCAAAGGTCTCCTGCGACAGCGCCCGCCCCACCCCCTTCCCGCGCACGTCGAGGGAAACAACCATCCGGATCTCACCGACATGGGGCGACCAGGAATGCGGATCGCGCACCAGCGTGCCGCAACCGACGACTTTGGCGTCCTTCACCGCAAGGAGGCTCGTGATCGCGCCGCGCTCGATCTCCTTGACCCAGGCCGACAGCACCTTCGGCTCGCTGATGTTACGCGGCAGGAACAACAGATCGTGCGTCGGCAGGCCCTTGCCGAAGGCCAGCACGGCAGCCTCGTCAGCGGGCGACATCAGGCGGATCTCGATATCGCCGGCGTCCGTCTTGAGGTGACGCGGATAGGAACGCTGCTCACTCATGTCGATCTCTTCCCCAGCCAAGAATCCAGTTTCGGCCACAGCCGCTTCACCGCGTTGGCGCCGGCGACCAGCGAGACGTGACCGCCTTTCAGCATCACCTCTTCCTTGTCCTCCGATCCGATCTTCGCGATCAGGTGCTTTGCGGCATCATAGGGCACGATGTGGTCGTGCTCGGCGACCGCATGCAGGAACGGCACCTTGATGTCTTCGAGCTTCGCCGCGCGGCCGCCGACCGACATGGTGTCGTTGAACAGCTTGTTGTCCCACATCAGGTCTTTGGTGATGGTGCGGAAATATTCGCCAGCCAGCGGCAACGTGTCGGTCGCCCAGCGGTCGAACATCCGGTAGGATTTGACGAACTCGTCGTTCCAGATGTTCTCCCAGAGCTGGATCTGGCTCACCGTGCGCGAGGCCGGACGCAGCATCTCGAACGACGACAGGATCATCTCCGGCGGCACGTTGCCGACGCTGTCGACGAGGCGGTCGACGTCAAAATAGCGGCGGTCGGAGAAATTCGAGAACAGCTTCATCTCGCGGAAGTCGATCGGCGTGGTGAAGCAGATCAGATTCTTCATCGGCCCGTCCTTGTGGATCGAGCCGTAGAGCAGCGACAGCACGCCGCCGAAGCAATAGCCGATGACGGAGACGTCCTGCTCGCCGGAATCCTGCTGCACGCGGCGGACGCAGTCGGGGATGAAGTCGAGGACATAGTCCTCCATCCGCAGGCTCTTCTCTTCCGGCCGCGGCGCGCTCCAGTCGAGCATGTAGACGTCGTAGCCGCGCCTCAGCAGGAATTCGATAAAACTCTGCCCAGGCACAAGGTCGAGGATGTAGCCGCGGTTGGTCGTCGCCATCACGATCAGCACCGGCACGCGGTAGATCTCGTCCGACATCGGCCGGTAGTGATAGAGGCTCATCGTGCCGCGCGAATGCAGCACATCCTTGGGCGTGGAGCCGAGCGTCGGACCGGAGGTCGAGAAATATTCGACGCCCTTGATGCTGCGCTGGATCGCGCGCTGCACCTCGGACTGGATGCGCTCCGGGATGGATGCGAGATCAAGTCCCGTTGGCGCGTTCATGTTTGTCCTCCGTTTTCGGAGGGCGGACGCTTCGTCCGCGGCGGTTTCGGCGCCCCGTCGAAGCCTTGCGAGATGCCGGAACTTGCCGCCATCTGGCTCAGCATCGACTTCATCTCGCCGATCTGGGCTTCGATGGACTGCAGCCGTTCCGCGAGGGCAGTGACCTGCTCCCGGCTCGGCAAGTTCATCGTGCCGAGATATTTCTCCATGAGCTCGCCGAGCTGCTTCTGAGCACCTGCAGCAACTCCGCCCGCGCGGTTCACGACTTGCGAAAACTCAGGCGACGACATCGCCTGGTTGGCGAAGGAGTTGAACCCCTTCTCCATCTCACCAACCATCTTCTGCCACATGGCGACAGGGTCGTTGATCTTGTCGGTCATTGCGTCCTCCACCTCGCGGGGGCTTTGACGCCCTTCTTTTCTCGCCATACGACACCGTTGCGAGGGAGTGGTCAACCGGCGTGTCACCCGGTGCGGCGCACACGGCTTCTTTGCAGCGTGAAACCGTGCGATACACGATGGATCAGAAGCCAAGGGAACGCGCCCGT
>Ga0307510_10001396_pt1 | contig 26501 bp, 21 predicted proteins | sample 12_EM_MG_FD_207224 | JGI IMG/M metagenome (GOLD analysis project Ga0307510, IMG submission 207224) | Populus trichocarpa ectomycorrhiza microbial communities from riparian zone in the Pacific Northwest, United States - 12_EM | ecosystem: Host-associated > Plants > Roots > Unclassified | place... | reverse complement strand
AGACACTTCCTGCAATGAGAAAACGACATGGCAAAGTTGTCGTCATTCAGCATTGCAGTAGGAAGCTCATGCCACCATGACGGGACCACACACCGGCTAAGGGGACATAGCAAGTCGTCATGATCAGTGTTGCAGCAGGAAGCTCATGCCACGAGATCACACACAGGCTGAGAAGGGGACATGGAAAAGTTGCCATGATGAGCATTGCAGCAGAGAGCTCATGCCACGAGATCACGCACTCGCTGAGAAGGGGACATGGCAAAGTCGTCATGGTCAGCGTTGCAGCAGGAAGCTCATGCCATGAGATCACGCACAGTCTGAGAAGGGGACATGGCAAAGTGGTCATGATCAGCGTTGCAGCAGGAAGCTCATGCCGCGAGATCACGCACTTTCTGAGAAGGGGACATGGCAAAGTGGTCACGATCAGCATTGCAGCAGGAAGCTCATGCCACAAGATCACGCACCATCTGAGAAGGGGACATGGCAAAGTGGTCATGATCAGCGTTGCAGCAGGAAGCTCATGCCGCGAGATCACGCACTTTCTGAGAAGGGGACATGGCAAAGTGGTCACGATCAGCATTGCAGCAGGAAGCTCATGCCACAAGATCACGCACAATCTGAGAAGGGGACATGGCAAAGTGGTCATGATTAGCATTGCAGCAGGAAGCTCATGCCACGAGATCACGCACAGTCTGAGAAGGGGACATGGCAAAGTTGTCATGATCAGCATTGCAGCAGGAAGCTCATGCCACGAGATCACGCACAGTCTGAGAAGGGGACATGGCAAAGTTGTCATGATCAGCATTGCAGCAGGAAGCTCATGCCACGAGATCGCGCACCATCTGAGAGGGGGACATGGCAAAGTGGTCACGATCAGCATTGCAGCAGGAAGCTCATGCCACGAGATCACGCACCATCTGAGAAGGGGACATGCCAAAGTGGTCACGATCAGCGTTGTAGCAGGAAGCTCATGCCACAAGATCACGCACAGTCTGAGAAGGGGACATGGCAAAGTGGTCATGATTAGCATTGCAGCAGGAAGCTCATGCCACAAGATCACGCACAGTCTGAGAAGGGGACATGGCAAAGTGGTCATGATCAGCATTGCAGCAGGAAGCTCATGCCACGAGATCACGCACAGTCTGAGAAGGGGACATGGCAAAGTTGTCACGATCAGCGTTGCAGCAGGAAGCTCATGCCACGAGATCACGCACAAGCTGAGAAGGGGACATGGCAAAGTTGTCACGATCAGCATTGCAGCAGGAAGCTCATGCCACGAGATCACGCACTGCCTGAGAAGGGGACATGGCAAAGTTGTCACGATCAGCATTGCAGCAGGAAGCTCATGCCACAAGATCACGCACAAGCTGAGAAGGGGACATGGCAAAGTTGTCACGATCAGCATTGCAGCAGGAAGCTCATGCCACAAGATCACGCACCATCTGAGAAGGGGACATGGAAAAGTTGTCATGATCAGCGTTGCAGCAGGAAGCTCATGCCGCGAGATCATGCACAGTCTGAGAAGGGGGCAAAGTGGTCATGATCAGCGTTGCAGCAGGAAGCTCATGCCACGAGATCACGCACAGTCTGAGAAGGGGACATGGAAAAGTTGCCATGATCAGCGTTGCAGCAGGAAGCTCGTGCCACAAGATCACGCACAAGCTGAGAAGGGGACATGGCAAAGTGGTCACGATCAGCATTGCAGCAGGAAGCTCATGCCACAAGATCACGCACCATCTGAGAAGGGGACATGGCAAAATGGTCACGATCAGCATTGCAGCAGGAAGCTCATGCCACAAGATCACGCACAGTCTGAGAAGGGGTCATGGAAAAGTTGTCATGATCAGCGTTGCAGCAGGAAGCTCATGCTGCGAGATCACGCACAGTCTGAGAAGGGGACAAAGTGGTCATGATCAGCGTTGCAGCAGGAAGCTCATGCCACGAGATCACGCACAGTCTGAGAAGGGGACATGGAAGAGTTGTCATGATCAGCGTTGCAGCAGGAAGCTCATGCTGCGAGATCACGCACAGTCTGAGAAGGGGACAAAGTGGTCATGATCAGCGTTGCAGCAGGAAGCTCATGCCACGAGATCACGCACTTTCTGAGAAGGGGACATGGCAAAGTGGTCATGATCAGCATTGCAGCAGGAAGCTCATGCCATGAGATCACGCACCGGCTAAGAAGGGGACATGGCAAAGTCGTCACGATCAGCGTTGCAGCAGGAAGCTCATGTCACGAGATCACGCACAGTCTGAGAAGGGGACATGGAAAAGTCATCATGATCAGCATTGCAACAGGAAGCTCATCCCATGAGATCACGCACGAGCTAAGTATAGGGTACCGTGAGTTGTCATTAGCCTCGTGCGGTGCATGTCTCGATAAGAAAGCACACACATCCTAGTCATTTCACATATAACATACAAGATTGGCTTGTCAATGGATGAAAATGCTCTGGTTAGCTGATACACACAGTTTGCGTGACACGGAAGTTGCGTATACAGTGCTGAGTTTCCGTGTCGATATGGTCGTTCCCGCCTTGCTTATTCTGCTCTCGATTTAACGAGATCTGAAATCTTGCCTTGCACGCATGACTTTTCCATGTGAGATAGATTTTTATCAACGAATACAACTACGAACCAGTCGAGAGAACCATCGGTGAGCCACCCCGACCACTTGCTGACTGATGTGAGCTTTTTCGGTGCCCCACAAAGGTGACATTCATAGGGAGCGAAAAAGGATGCCTGTCGTTCGAAAACGACCCTCATGACTATCCTTGTACCTGCTTCTATGCTCTGCCATACATTCGAATCACTGGTCAGTAGCGTAACTCTTTGGCCGTGATCTATACAGAAGTCAAATTTTCCTGATGTAATATAACGTCTTTGAACGGATGCTCCGCTTCGTTCAATCGGTATCAGCACTGGGAGCATATCCTTAAGTTGCTAGACATCCCATTTAGCTAGTCGACGATTCGATGAACAGATATGGAGCAGTTGAAATTTACCTGGAAAGATGTGCAGTATTCCAAGGGTACTTTGTATTCATGACCCACAGCATCTATGAGTATCGCGCAGTCACGAGGAGACACCAGCATTTGCCTGAGCTGTCTCTCGATAAATGCTAGGCTGTAGAACTGAGACAATTTGTATGGTCAGGAAACGCAAGGCATCATTTGTGAAAGGTAGGACTACCCCGTATTCCCGCAGAAAACGATCAATATCCTTGTTGCATCCGGCAATATCTTGCGTAATAGAATTGTATGCGAGGGCAAAACTGCGACGTCCTTGCATATTCATCAATTTGCGCGAGGTGCCTTGGAGACGTCTGAACAAGCTATGTGATTGGATACCGACAATGACTGGAGGACGAAAACACACTGTGCTAAGGCCGTTCTCCGCCCGGCTTCCACCTCATCCCGCGGCTGGGGTTCCCGCGATAAGAACTCTAACAATTGACGAACTTGCGAGGCTAGGTCGTCAATATCTGCCTTGTTTCGCTTGGTTGTCTGGAATGCAATCAGAAGGAATACCGCGAAACAGAGCAAGCGGCCGTACGTCGACTATCTGAATGATATAGAGTAAACCGTCGATCGCGGCTTTGAGTGTGGTTCCTGCTACTGGGATCACCCCCGCGACAGCCTGGACCATCGGAGAAACGAGTTGGATGACCTCGCCGGCTTCGGAAAGAAGTCGAGATTCGGGCGAATCAGTGGTTGGAGGCCTCGGATGAGATGTAGTGCCTCCAGTTTCACAGGGCCGCCTCTTGCGAATGCGAATAGCGGATACCCTGTCAGAGGGGAGAAACCTTTGCAAGATCGAGGTCATGATTGCAAGGTAAGGAGACGATAGTAGGTTTGGGGTATGAAGCTAGGACTGAGGAATAAAATAAGTCACAGTCAGCGCTTACTAGTATATTTGAACCCTTGACCCATCGTCCTGTGTGCCCTTTGCCCTTTGGCGAGCGCCCACAAGCTTTTGCCTTCTTCGTATGCATATTCCCACTGCAGGCTGAAGTCATTATGGGCTCTAGCCCTGTCGCACACCCGCACGGCCGAGGTCACGCGCCACTTCAGCTTCTCTTCTCCGGGACAAGTTCGCAATTGGGCTCTAATCATTCTTAGCCACCATGCACACTCATCATCATGATATATCAAGTCTATATCGGTCACCGCATGGGGAGCTGAAACAACGCTGCGTGGTCTAAGACCAACTCATCATGTCGATATAACTGATAACACGTTTTAAATGTAGGCAAAGTTGACAAAACGCGAGAAAGATTTTCTAGGGGGAATAATCATAGCGCAGTGTGCGTACGTGCATCCAACGCCTGAGGTGCCAGTGGTTCACTTGGTTGTCGGCGATGTCCGTGTCATCTCGGCTTTGAGCCAGATCACCGCCTCACCTGCAGGATCCGACGAGAGCCCCGGTTGGTTCATGAGCACATCTACCACTCTCTGTCCAACGGCCGCGGTACACTCCTCGGCTCTGCCTGATCCCTTGAGACACCCCGGGCGATATCGCTCCTCCGGGAGACTGAGTATTGACGCGACAGCCCGAGGTCCACCCCTCGCGCTCGTAAACATGTACGCACTTAGCAGGATAGGAAGTGCGATCAGCGTCGGGAGGTCCGCGGTCAGAGCTCCTAGTTCATGAGCGGGTTCTTCTGCACTATGGATCACACTCATGTGCACGAACTCCATCAGACGCAGGAGAGCTTTGAGTCCATCACAAGCGTCACTGACGGCCTCTCGTGCTAGACGCGTAGACTCTTTATCGGCATCGGGTCGGGTTATTGAGGAAAGCACATCGCATACAGTTCGGTGTCACCGACGATAGGTGGCACGACCGTTTGCGGAAGTGGAGGGGAGGGAGGACAAGATGGTGGGAGCTTGAGATGAAATCGCGTCGATGGGGGCGGGGTTGGTGGTGTGGTGCCCACAGCACGGCCCCCTCTTTCCGTTTACGCCAGTAAGTGTAAGATTTGGCGAAGATGGCGGCGTCAGGTGTGAAGGTGTCCTGTGAGCATGGGCCACGAGTGCGCGCCAAACCACAGAAATTTCCAACGAGGCAAGATGAGATAGACGTAGTAGGAAAGTGCCGTGCGCATGTAGTGGTATGATACCTTGGAGAGCGATGATAGGAGGATGCTGCGTGCTGACCGTCTTTGAATATGTAGCAACTTTCGGGGTGCACATGAGAGCAGGCACTTCGAGCGCTTCGATGAGCGACGGAAGCTCTGCCTTGATCCCAGCTACCAATGGATGAATGATTCGTGAAGCAATGAACAATGAAGCCTGCCTTGTCGACTTCAGACCACCACCCCGAGCGTCCGAGTCAAGCCCCAACCCGAGTTCATCGAAGACCTCAAACGGCTCACCAGCGAAGGTTGCAGGGGCCAACGCATGGGGCTGGGTAGGGTTTGTGTTCGGTACATGAATTGTAGGGGCTGGCGAGTTGAGTAATTCGGGAGAGGATAGCAGGCGTAGCAGATTGTTCGAGAGATTGGTCAACAAAGCAGAGAGGGGACGCTGCGGGGACCTCAAAGCTGCCTTGCAAAGATGAGGGTTCTTAATGTAACACACCTAACTCGCTCTCAGCCGGTCCGAATGAAAATGACAAGTGGAACCATACCGGAAATGAACCGCTTACACTGCAATAAGTAATCCGGACTCGCGTCCTCGGCCGGCTAGAATGGGATGCCTCCCGTTGAGCAAGTCGGTGGCTATGGCGCGGCTAGCGGGTTGGGAAAGCACACTAGAAACGGAGGACCTGACGGTAAGAGCCATCTTGAATAAAAGTAGCAATTTGTGAGTATGACATTGATCATGGAGGGGACATCCTCTTGAAACCCGAAAGCGACAGTCCAGCGATAGACCGGGCCGCCCTGTCAGCCGGAAGCGCCCCATCTGATGGCTGAGGGGCCGGAGTTGGAGGTGTAGAGGAAGGACGGGTTGTGGAACGGAAGAGAGAAGGGCGTAGCGCATCCGCCATGGTAGCGTATTGAGGAAGTATATAGAGAGTAACTGAAGTCTGAGGGGTAACAGAAATGTCGGAGAGTTGGTCCTGGGCTCTATAAAATTTTGTTATTGTTATTTGCTCTACATTGATGAAGCAGTCGTCGCCGGCCCAAGAATCCTGGAGACAGTTTGTCCCATGGGTTGGAGGGAGGAATGTGACGAAAAGGTTGGTAGAAACACTGGGCGGGCACGAAGAGGGCCCGGCGGTGCCGACAAGGATGAATGCAGGTGGTCCGAAGGGTAGAATAGAATAGCAGGAGGGAGGAGCAGCGCAGCGCAACACCGTGACGTTACTGGAACCAACACACTGATCCGCCCTTTGACGTATGACACCTTCCGCCTCATCTCCATTCCACGCGCCCTCGCCACTTAGAACATGAGAAGTTCAGGGTGCGTTCGGGAAAGTTTTGACGTCGCGAGATACCAGCCAAAAGATTTTTTTGTCGAAATACGACCTTGTGTGAAAAAACTCGCTGTTCGGGAACAGAAACGGCCGCATGAAAACATTTTTTGGGTTTTGATAACGCCAGCCAAGTGCAAATACAGGTCCGGACCTCGACTTCCTCGAGATTGCGTGACTTTGTGACGGCGCGTGTGACTTGTGTGATGCGATCCCCAGCCATGTGCTGTCACGTGCATGCACACATTGTGACAGGCCACCCAAAAAGGCAAACATTTTTTGATTGTGAAAACAAAGCGTTCGGTGAATACAAAAAATTTCTAGGGCGCGAAAACGTTATCTCTATCTGCAACCCCGCAGATAGAGATCACGCGTGTGATACAATCTGCCCGTTTCAGTTGTCGAACGCACCCTCAACGAAGCGCAATTCCCCCTGGAGAACCGAGCCCACGTGCAGATCCATTTTAAGAAAATCTTTCCACTAACCAGGACCCTTGCCGGCCTTCTCGTGTCCGCTCTCGAAGCAGACACCTTTCCACATTTACATTAGCACTTCTTTTGCTTAGGTTCGGGCTCATCTTCAAAGGCATGAAACCGACTACCGCTGTCGATCAGATGCATTTCATCGCTGGTGTTCTCGATTTTCCGTACAGTTCCGGGAAGCGAAGGGATGCAGAATCAACGACAATCTTTTCAGCCTGGCAGGGAAATAGTTGATAGCAGTGGCAATATACTTCTTGGGCCTTGGCTCTTTCGAAGACAGCCGGGACTTGATCAGGACCGCCTTGTACGATTGCTGCATTGCCGTCAAGGCGGAGAGTGAACTCGGTTCTGTGTGTGGCACCACCTTCGTGCTCAAGCAAAACAAGGGCATGATGAGAATGAGCGGTGGCGTATGTACGCGTGAAGGGTTTGTGAGCAGTGACGAGGCGCGCAACATCCTTCCGCTCGGAGTGTTCGAACTTTGACGAGACAAACGAAGGCCGGAATTCGGGGCGGAGTCTGAGATCTGAGGCCGTACGATCACGTGCAGGGAAACATCTTCCTCGTCATTCTCCGTGCTTTTCTTCGACCAAGCAGAGCTCCCTTCTTCAACTCCTCCCCCTATTGCTCTTGCTTCTTTCCTTTCGTCGCCGGAGATGCTATTTTCCCACCCGAGCGGGGCTCAGTGCGGTCTTCCTTCCCCAAACCGAATATACACCTCCGGAGTCCGTGTCCTGGTGGCCACCATTGTTCCCAATAGTTCTTTGCACTCGTCCTCCCTCCCCTAATAGAGCCACCCTTACCTTTCCCCCTCACAAAACACCAACACCATCCTCGTAGCTGGTCTTCGAAATGGGAAAACCCATCTGGCACGAACAACGCTCGCCACGTCTCTATCACGGCAACTGTCTGAAAGTTGGCAACCCATTCTTGCCTGTTGCGGCCTGAATAATAATAATAATAAAACAGACACCGTCTGGGCAGCCTACTTTGGGCTGGTTTATCGTAAATTCTTTGCGACATTATTTGTGGTATCAGGCCTAATCCTGGAGGTGTACAGTACGTGCTCAAGCAAGCCCCCCCATTCCACCTGTCCCCTAAATCCTTCTTTCCTGCCCCAGTCCAGTGAACCAGGATGCGTTCTTTATCGTCATCACGATCAAAGCCCCGGCCATTCAGATAATATCCCTCAATCTCGGTCTCCTCATTCTCGCGTTGGAGTATCCCGCGCCATGTATGCAGTGCACTGCTGCATATCAAAGCTTGGTTGCAAGGGTTGTACTGTTGGTTTTCCTGGTTTTCTTCGCAATATGGTTCTACCAGGTGCGTTTTCCCGTCGCGTTCCCGTTGTTGCGGAATGACCGAGACAATTTCCTTGTAAGGGGTCGAATGGGGCAATATGGTCTCTTGTCATCATCTTTGTTTACACACGTGCCATGAGGTTAGGGGAAGTGATGAGTGAAGCATAGGCCAACAAAGCCGGGAGGGAGCATGCTTGAGATTTACCCACTGGGAGGTATACCCGGCTGACCGCGCGCATGGGTCCTGCGTCGCAGAAATAGCTCTCTTTGTTCTCATTGTCGTTATTTTGTTTTCCTTGTATTAAAACACGCACAGAGATGGTGTTTGTAATTTTACGGGATGCCTCCGCCGTCTGAGGTGTCGGTAACAAGCCCACAATAAACGTGATCAAGGTGATGAAGCTGATGAAGTGTGACCCGGATAGACTTTTGTGGCCATGTTTGGTAAACATCACTTGCACCCGTCCTGTCGGCTGTCATCCATCATTTCACGCCGTCTGATCTCGGGTGTCGCAACTGTCGCGGAGATTCATGTCTACTTCGATGCCGTCTGCCATCATCTCGACCATCCCGCCTGCCTTGAGAAGGGCAAAGCGTCGGGCGATCTGTTGTTCTTTCCCTCACAAGTTCACACGCACAAGGATTTGGACATCGACGTGGGTTCAACACAACGCTTCTCCCACAGACCTCATAGATCCGCACGCATCAGTGGTAACGATTCGTTGTGTTGTGTATTACTACTAGTCCGAGACCAGGCCATGTCCGGCGTTGCTACACAAACCCGATCTCCCGACCCCGCACTTTGAGGCCGGCTCTGCTGAGCACCAGAAGGAGAAGCGTGGGGACGTGTTCAAGCCGCCGTACAACCCGAACCTTTATGTCGGCGAGTTGCAGGATGAGGAACAGAGTACCGGGTACGTCGTCCTGGTCAGTGGGTGATCTCATTCTTCGCCATCATGATCCCTGTACCTTTGTGAGAAAATGAACCAACACTTGCACCGTTCCCAGCTCAACAAGTACTCTGTCGTCGAGGATCATTTTCTCCTGGTCACCAAAGGTGCGTTATCATGATCCCACTATGCGTCATAAAGGAGCGACTAGCCTGAGGGGGTTATAGCGTGATTTGTTTTCTTTTCTGACGTCTTTTTTGCGTCCTCCCAATTGGACCTCTAGAATTCCAAAGCCAGACGTCGCCGTTGAAGCCGAGCGACCTCGTCCAGGCGTATATTTTGTTGCGCGCAGCTCGCGACGCAGGAAAGCATCTGTTCGCATTCTACAATTGTGCGTAATCACGCAGCTGTGCCCATTATGTCCGCCCCCGCCCCCTTCTATCATAGTCCAAACATCAAACCTGATTCCTTCTCCTTCCTCACTCTGCTTGGAAGGCGGCGGCCTCAGCGGTGCGAGTCAGCCGCACAAGCACCTGCAGTTCTTTCCTACGCAAAACCGAGGATGGCCCGCCTATCGAGCGTCTTGCCAGGGCAGCCCGCATTGACAAAGATGGTCGGTATCCTCATCGTGGCACTTTCATGAGTCGGAAGCGCCTAACAAACTCCCCACCCCCTTTCCCCTTCACACACACCCCTCAACAAAATAAATAACTCTACCTTGGGGAAAAAACTACAGACAAGCCATTCGCGCTGTCGGGCTTTCCCTTTGCGAACTTCGTCCGGCGACTGGCGCTGCCCTCGTCCGCAACGGCGAGGCGTGACGCGTGAAGAGCTAGAGACAGCACTGGGGGCCGCATTCCTCGATCTACTCGAGCTGTGCATCTAGGCCGTGCGCCACCCGGCGGACTACCCACCCGGCGCCCCATCGTATGACGTGCTACTCACGCTGGGACACATGTACGTCTTTCCGCGACGGCAAGACGCGCACGTGCTCGCCTTGTCGGGCGAGCAGCTTGGCGCCAATACGCTCGGCTTTGCTGGATTCTTGCTCGTCGAGAGTCCCGCTGAGCTCGAGGCGGTAGTGGCAGAGGGCCCCGCCAACATCTTCAAGGGCGTCGCTTGCGAGAGCGTGCATGAGATCCAGGTCGCTGGCGGGCCAGAACTGGATGGTGACGAGGGGATTCCGTAGGGAACGCGGGCATGCGATGGTTTCTTTGGTTTTGTTTATAGAGAAGGGCCGAAGTTCTTGTCGTTAGATGTGTGAGCATAAGAGTGGAGACCACAAGACGAATAACAATATACCGACTTCCTGGCTGAAACAGTCAGAAGGTGAAAAACGCATTTGATGGCCCCAAAATGGTGCACGGTCGACAGCGTCGTGTTATCGTCCCTTTCCACTCGTGCCAGTGACGGGATCAAGGATTGGTCGTCAATGGTCAAGTAGTCGGTACTCGGCTTTGTGCTAGGGGATCGGGTATTCTCATTCATTCTTGTTCCCGTCATCCTTCTTTAACGTCCCATGGCCAAAACATATCCAACCATACTGCTTGTATAGACAGCTACCCCATCTTTTGCAGTAAAACGCCCTATAGGCTCCATTTACTCATTCCACTCCAAGTCCAGAGGTCCAGATCTTATTCCACAATCTGACCCCACATCGATTCCTCGCCCCTGACTGCATTGCCACTTGTCCTCAGAACGACTTGACTTCTTCCAATTCATCCTCACACTCTTAAAAAAGGTCATCTTCGCCTATTCCACTGGCACATGTCAGAATAATATGAGTCATATTTAAGACGAGGAAATAGAATACGAACTCATATCATCTGAAAAAGGTCATGACGATGTTGCAGGTCGCTGAGCTATCGGTCCAGACTCTGAATAGAGGGAAGGTTCATAAGATCGTTAGATCTCTGATAGTGTACCAGTACAGTACCACGTACCCAACAGCCCACCGTGCGACGGACTCCGGGGATCATCGCAGTGAGTATCATGTAAGGGCTACAGAGGATAACATACTTTGCGAAAGTAAGAAGAAAGCAAACAGGAGTGCTGTCAGCGAATGAAGGGGCGTTCTTGCGATGAAATTACACACCTCCTGAAAACGGCCGGAGAAGGCAGAGCTGCCCTTCAGCGTCGCGACAGGTAGCGTATAGCAAGATGACGCACAAACTGAGAGTAAGACATAGCAAAGCCATCATCAGGATCATGGCGGGAAGTTGTAGCCATGCGGTCACGCTCTTCCTGCAGCGAGAAAAGGACATGGCAAAGTTGTCGTATTTCAGCATTGCAGCAAGAAGCTCATGCCACGAGATCACGCACTCGCTGAGAAGGGGACATGGCAAAGTCGTCATGATCAGCATTGCAGCAGGAAGCTCATGCCACGAGATCACGCACTCCCTGAGAAGGGGACATGGCAAAGTCGTCATGATCAGCATTGCAGCAGGAAGCTCATGCCACGAGATCACGCACTTCCTAAGAAGGGGACATGGCAAAGTCATCATGATCAGCATTGCAGCAGGAAGCTCATGCCACGAGATCACGCACTCGCTGAGAAGGGGACATGGCAAAGTCGTCATGATCAGCATTGCAGCAGGAAGCTCATGCCACGAGATCACGCACTCGCTGAGAAGGGGACATGGCAAAGTCGTCATGATCAGCGTTTCAGCAGGAAGCTCATGCCACGAGATCACGCACAGACTGAGAAGGGGACATGGCAAAGTCGTCATGATCAGCATTGCAACAGGAAGCTCATGCCACGAGATCACGCACCGGCTAAGAAGGGGACATGGCAAAGTCGTCATGATCAGCATTTCAGCAGGAAGCTCATGCCACGAGATCATGCACTCGCTGAGAAGGGGACATGGCAAAGTCGTCATGATCAGCATTGCGACAGGAAGCTCATGCCACGAGATCACGCACCAGCTGAGAAGGGGACATGGCAAAGTCGTCATGATCAGCATTGCGACAGGAAGCTCATGCCACGAGATCACGCACTCGCTGAGAAGGGGACATGGCAAAGTCGTCATGATCAGCATTGCAGCAGGAAGCTCATGCCACGAGATCACGCACTCGCTGAGAAGGGGACATGGTAAAGTCGTCATGATCAGCATTGCAGCAGGAAGCTCACGCCACGAGATCACGCACAAGCTGAGAAGGGGACATGGCAAAGTCGTCATGATCAGCATTGCAGCAGGAAGCTCACGCCACGAGATCACGCACTTGCTGAGAAGGGGACATGGCAAAGTCGTCATGATCAGCGTTTCAGCAGGAAGCTCATGCCACGAGATCACGCACTTGCTGAGAAGGGGACATGGCAAAGTCGTCATGATCAGCATTTCAGCAGGAAGCTCATGCCACGAGATCACGCACTCGCTGAGAAGGGGACATGGCAAAGTCGTCATGATCAGCGTTTCAGCAGGAAGCTCATGCCACGAGATCACGCACTCCCTGAGAAGGGGACATGGCAAAGTCGTCATGATCAGCATTGCAGCAGGAAGCTCATGCCACGAGATCACGCACATACTGAGAAGGGGACATGGCAAAGTCGTCATGATCAGCGTTTCAGCAGGAAGCTCATGCCACGAGATCACGCACAAGCTGAGAAGGGGACATGGCAAAGTCGTCATGATCAGCGTTTCAGCAGGAAGCTCATGCCACGAGATCACGCACAAGCTGAGAAGGGGACATGGCAAAGTCATCATGATCAGCATTGCAGCAGGAAGCTCATGCCACGAGATCACGCACTTCCTGAGAAGGGGACATGGCAAAGTCATCATGATCAACATTGCAGCAGGAAGCTCATGCCACGAGATCACGCACAAGCTGAGAAGGGGACATGGCAAAGTCGTCATGATCAACATTGCAGCAGGAAGCTCATGCCACGAGATCACGCACAAGCTGAGAAGGGGACATGGCAAAGTCGTCATGATCAGCGTTTCAGCAGGAAGCTCATGCCACGAGATCACGCACTTGCTGAGAAGGGGACATGGCAAAGTCGTCATGATCAGCATTGCAGCAGGAAGCTCATGCCACGAGATCACGCACTCGCTGAGAAGGGGACATGGCAAAGTCGTCATGATCAGCGTTTCAGCAGGAAGCTCATGCCACGAGATCACGCACTTCCTGAGAAGGGGACATGGCAAAGTCGTCATGATCAGCATTGCAACAGGAAGCTCATGCCACGAGATCACGCACTTGCTGAGAAGGGGACATGGCAAAGTCGTCATGATCAGCGTTGCAACAGGAAGCTCATGCCACGAGATCACGCACTTGCTGAGAAGGGGACATGGCAAAGTCGTCATGATCAGCATTGCAACAGGAAGCTCATGCCACGAGATCACGCACAAGCTGAGAAGGGGACATGGCAAAGTCGTCATGATCAACATTGCAGCAGGAAGCTCATGCCACGAGATCACGCACAGTCTGAGAAGGGGACATGGCAAAGTCGTCATGATCAGCATTTCAGCAGGAAGCTCATGCCACGAGATCACGCACAGACTGAGAAGGGGACATGGCAAAGTCGTCATGATCAGCATTGCAACAGGAAGCTCATGCCACGAGATCACGCACCAGCTGAGAAGGGGACATGGCAAAGTCGTCATGATCAGCATTGCAGCAGGAAGCTCATGCCACGAGATCACGCACCGACTGAGAAGGGGACATGGCAAAGTCGTCATGATCAGCATTGCGACAGGAAGCTCATGCCACGAGATCACGCACTTGCTGAGAAGGGGACATGGCAAAGTCGTCATGATCAGCGTTTCAGCAGGAAGCTCATGCCACAAGATCACGCACTCCCTGAGAAGGGGACATGGCAAAGTCGTCATGATCAGCATTGCAACAGGAAGCTCATGCCACGAGATCACGCACAAGCTGAGAAGGGGACATGGCAAAGTCGTCATGATCAGCATTGCAGCAGGAAGCTCATGCCACGAGATCACGCACAAGCTGAGAAGGGGACATGGCAAAGTCGTCATGATCAGCGTTTCAGCAGGAAGCTCATGCCACGAGATCACGCACAAGCTGAGAAGGGGACATGGCAAAGTCGTCATGATCAGCGTTTCAGCAGGAAGCTCATGCCACGAGATCACGCACTCGCTGAGAAGGGGACATGGCAAAGTCGTCATGATCAGCATTGCAGCAGGAAGCTCATGCCACGAGATCACGCACCGGCTAAGAAGGGGACATGGCAAAGTCATCATGATCAGCATTGCAACAGGAAGCTCATGCCACGAGATCACGCACTTCCTGAGAAGGGGACATGGCAAAGTCGTCATGATCAGCATTGCAGCAGGAAGCTCATGCCACGAGATCACGCACCGGCTAAGAAGGGGACATGGCAAAGTCATCATGATCAGCATTGAAACAGGAAGCTCATCCCATGAGATCACGCACGGGCTAAGTATAGGGAACCGTGAGTTGTCATCAGCCTCATGCGGTGCATGTCTCGATAAGAAACCACACACCTCCTAGTCATTTCACATATAACATACAAGATTGGCTTGTCAATCGATGAAAATGCTCGAGTTAGCTGATACACACAGTTTGCGTGACACGGAAATTGCGTATACAGTGCCGAGTTTCCGTGTCAATATGGTCATTCACCCCTTGCTTCTTTCCGTCTCGATCTAACGAGATCTGAAATCTTGCTTTGCACGCATGACTGTTCCATGTGAGATTGATTTTGATCAACGAAAACAAAGTACGAACCAGTCGAGAGATCCATTGGTGAGCCATCCCGACGAGTTGCTGAATGATACGAGCTTGTTCCGTGCTCCACAAAGATGACATTCATAAGTAGCGAAAAAGAGTGCATGTCGTTCGAACATGGCCCTCATGACCACCCTTGTGCCTGCTTCTATGTTCTGCCATAGATTTGAGTCACTTGTCAGTAGCGTAACTTTTTGGCCGTCATCTATACAGAAGTCAAAATTTCCTGATGTAATATAACGTCTTTGAACGGATGCTCCGCTTCGTTTCGAATCATCCGGTATCAACACGTGGAGCATATTCCTAAGTTGCTAGACAGCTCATTTAGCAAGTAGCCGACGATTTCGATGATCAGATAAGGAGCAGTTGAAACTCACCTGGAAAGATTTACAGTAAATCAGGGGTACTTCGTGTTCATAACCCACAGCATCTATGAGTATCGCACAGCCACGTGGAGACGAGTTGAGGAGCCGGATTTGCCTGAACTCTTCCTCGAGGAATCTCTCCATGGATGCTAGACGGTAGATCTGAGACAATTTGCACGGTCAGGAAACGCGAGGCATCGTGAAAGACGGGACTACCGCGTATTCCGACAGAAAACGGTCAACCTCCGTATGGCATCCAGCAATATCTTGCGTCATAGAATTGTAGGCGACTCTCAAACCGCGACGTCCCTGCATCGTAATCCATTTGCACCGGATGTCTTCGAGACCTCTGTACGAGCTATGTCATTGGATATCGAAAATGACATGAGGATGACAACACACTGTACTAAGGCAGTTCTCCGCCCGGCTTCTGCCTCATCCCGCGGCTGGTGTTGGTCCTTTAAGAATCGTAACAATCGAAGAAGTCGCGAGGCTAGACTATTGAGGGCGGCCTTGTTGCTCTTGGTTGTCTGTGATGCGATCAGAAGAAAAACCGATATACAGAACAAGTGGCCTACATCGATCGTCTGAATGATGTAGAGGAAACCCTCGACCGCAGCTTTTAGTGGGATGCCCACTACTGGGATGGGCTCTGTGACGGCTATCACCATCGGAGAGACGAGTTGGATGACATCGATAGTTTCGGAAAGAAGTCGAGATCCGAGCGAATCAGTGGTTGGAGGACTCGGATATGATGTAGAGCCTCGACGCTTCTTGCGAAGGCGAATTGCGAATACCTTCCCAATTGCTTGCAAGACTGAGGACATGATTGCAGCTAAGAGGTGCTTGTCGCAGTAGGGTCGGGGCCTGAAGCTCGCTAAGGAACATCAAGTCACGGGTGGGCTAATCCTAATACACGAGCGCTTGACCCATTGTCTTGTATCCAGCGCCTTTGGCGCTATGCGTCCTTGAGCACTCCTTGAGCTTTGCCTGGTTGAATTATTCCCGTTTCATACTTGCGCATCCTGTCGCGCACCGACCGTGACGTTGACGAGGTCGCGTGCCAATTCAGTTTCTCCGAGACAAGTTCGTAATCGGGTCCTAATCATTCTCAGCCGTCGTGCCCTCTTTTCATTACGATACTGAATATATTAAGTCTGTATCGGTCTCCGCATGGGGACTACTAAAGCAACGCTGCGTGGTATAAGACCGACCCACCATGTCTACAACAACGCGATATAAGTTATAACACATTCCTAAGGTAGGCCAAGTTGACAAAACGCGAAAAAAAAAATTCTAGGGAGAATAATCTTAGCCCAGTGTACGTCAGAGATGCATAGAATCACGTGGTTGTCGGTGATGTCGGTGCCATCTCGGCTTTGAGCCACCGGATCACCGCCTCACCCGCAGGGTCAGACGAGAGACCTGGTTGGTTCGTGAGCACGTCTAGCACCCTCTGCCCAACGGCCGCCGTACACTCTTCGGCTCTGCCGAATCCCGTCAGACACCCCAGGCGATATCGCTCCTCTGGGAGACCGAGTATCGAAGCAACAGATCGGGATCCGCCCCTCTCGCTCGTAAACACGTACGCATTTAGCAGGATAGGAAGTGCGACCAGCGTCGGGAGGTCCGCAGTCAAGGCCGCTAGTTCATGCGCGAGTTCTTCTGTACCTTGGATCGTACTTATTTGCACGAATTCCATCAGACGCAGGAGAGCCTTGAGTCCATCGCAAGCATCGCTGACGGCCTCTCGTGCCAGACGCGTGGCCTCTTTATCGGCATCGGGTCGGGGCAGTGACGAAAGCAGGTCGCATACAGTTCGGGTGTCACTGATGAGGGGTGGAATGACCGTTTGCGGAAGTGGAGGGGAGGGAGGACGGGATGGTGGGAGCTTGAGATGAAACCGCGTCGATGGGGGTGTGGTTGGTGGTGTAGTGCCCACACCACGACCCTTCTTTCCGTTTACGCCGACAAGGCCGAGATTTGGCGGGGATGGCGGCGTCAGGTGTGAAGGTGTCCTGTGAGCAAGGGCCACGAGTGCGCGCCAAACCACAGAAATCTCCAACGACGCAAGATGAGACTGGATAGAGGTAGTAGGAAAGTACCGTGCGAGGGCGCGCACATATATTGGCATGATACTTTGCAGAGCGAGGATGGAAGGATGTTGCGTGCTGACTGTCTTTGAATATGTAGCAGGTTTTGGGGTGCACGTGGGAGCAGGCGTTTCGAGCGCTTCGATAAGCAACACAAGCTCTGCCTTGATCCCAGCGACCAATGGTTGAATGACTCGGGTGGCAACGGACAATAGAGCCTCCCTTGTCGACTTCAAACCATCACCCCGAGCGTCCGAGTCAAGCCCTAACCCGAGTTCATCGAAGACCTCAAGCAGCTCGCCAGCGAACGTTGCAAGGGCCAACGCATGGGCCTGAGTAGGGTTTGGGTTCGGTGCATGAATTGTAGGTGCCGGCGGGTTGAGGAACTCAGGAGAGGATAGCAGCCGTAGCAAATTGTTGGAGAGATTGGTCAACAAAGCAGAGAGGGGACGATGCAGGGACCTCAAGGCTGCCTTGCGAAGATGTGGGTTATCCTGTAATGCACTCAACTCGCTACCGGCCGGTCAGGATGGAAATGACAAGTGGCGCTATGCCGGAAATAAACTGCTTACACAGCAATAACTGATCCGAACTCGCGTCCTCGACCGGCCGGAATGGGGCGCCTCCCGCTGAGGGAGTCAGTGGCGGTAGCGGGGCTAACGGGTTGGGCAAGCGCCTTGGAAACGCCTTCACTGAACTTGAGGCTGAGAACCTGAAGGTAAGAGCCATCTTGAATGACGGTAGCAACTTGGGAGCATGACATCGATCGGGGAGGGGAGGTCCTCTTGAAACCCGAAAGTGACAGTTTAGCGATAGACCGGGGCGCCCTGTCGGCCGGAACTGCCCCATCTGATGGCTGAGCGGCCGGAGTTGGAGGTGTGGAAGAAGGACGGGTGGTGGGACGGAAGAGAGAAGGGCGTAGCGCATTCATCATGGTAGCCGTATTGAGGTATATAGAGGGTAACCGAGGTATGAGGGGTAACAGAAATGTCGGAGAGTTGGTCCTGGTCTCTATAAATTTTTGTTATTGTTATTTGCTCTACGTTGTTGAAGCAGTCGGTGCTGGCCCAAGAATCCTGGAAACAATTTATCCCATAGGTTGGAGGGGGGAATGCGATGAGTAGGTTGGTAGAAAACTGGCGGGCACTAAGGGGGCCTGTCGGTGTCGACAAGGGTGAATGCAGGTGGTCCGAAGAGTATAATTCCGATGTGGTGAAGCACGCTGGCAAGAAGATGACGTGAGCGCGAGGGGGGTGGGGTGAGAGAGGAGAAAGGGAGAACATACCTGGTCAGATTTATCATAGAATAGAATGGCAGGAGCGGGTAGGCTGGGAGGAGCAGCGCAGCGCAACTCGTTACTGAAAGCAAGTGGAGACCATGAGTCGGACGCAAACAACTTATTATACGCAAAATTTATATATTCCCACGGCTGATCCCCAGGTCTGGCACCTTTCGGCTCTCCATGAGGCGCACTTCCAGGCCTCGATGTTTCGTCAATTCCAATTGGTTTGACATGAGGTGCCCCATGACTCTACTGTATCTGTATGACTCCTTCCGCCCCATCTCCCCCCTTCCACGCGCCCTCGCCACTTAGAACATGCTGCAACTCAGAAGTTCAACAAAGCCAGTCAATCAATCCGGGTAGCGCAATACGCGCATCCCTTGTCATCATGACATCGGTGCCTTTTCTTTCCACGAGTTACAGTACCACTTTGTGCTGGCCACCTGACGTCAAACAATTTTTTGCGCTTCCTCCTCGATCGGGCTCTGAACCCCTTCTGACGGTGTATATTTCTCCCTGATACCGAATTTGTTCCTTACAGTATTTGCCATTCGTTGATTCTCAATTCGCTTCCGGTGGTGCCCAACGGGCGACTGTGCCTCTCACACGATAGCCATACCAGTGCAGTACAATAGCACATGCATATGCATGCAGGTCATTACGTTATGCGCCGTGTATTCGGAGACACATCAGTACAACACCTGCCTCTCTGACACCCTTGAAACGGACATTGTTTCATGCCCTTTGTTCACCAACCCCCCCGAAACGGAAAATGTGATTTTTACCTCGCGCGCTGCGCGGATATGAACTGTCCTGCCTTCTGCGTGGCTGCTTCTCGAACGTCGATGCTTAACGGCACCACTCGCGGCACCTTCATTTTCCGGCCTCAGTTACCGCGCTACTGTAACCCCGGAAAACCGAGCCCACGTGCAGATCCATTTTAAGAAAATCTTTCCACCAAACACATACTAACCAGGACTCTTGCCGACATCATAACCGTTCCCCTTTGCCTTCTCGTGTCCGAACTCGAAGCAAAGACCATTTCCACATGTACATTAGAGCTTCTTTTGCTTAGCCTCTTGGCTCGTCTTCAAAGGCATGAAACCGACTACCGCTGTCGGTCAAATAAATTCATCCCTGCTATTCTCATGGTAACTTGATTTTCCATAAAGTTTCCGGCATCCTAAACAAGTGGAGCTAAAACATACGCGTACTGAATTGTATCCTATAGCAATAAAACCTAGGTGGAGGAGGGTTGACCATCGACGATCAGCGTTTACTCTGCGAGAGCGCTGCAATTGAAGAGCCCCCCACAACATTCCGAGCCATCATCATCATCACCTGCAGTAGCGTTCAATGGTGACCCAGAGCTTTGGCATGGATTTTTCCCGAATGCGGATTGTTGCGTCGTTGGGCCAGACGGATCTTGTCGAAGCGAGTGAGTGAGAATGGCCGCGATGTCGAGCTCCGTAGCAGAGGGCACCACTCTGAGGAGGAAGGATAGAGATGAACAAGAAAGCAGAGCGTTTTGAATGGGAATCACAAGTACCTTTCCGATTCGGGTGATTCTGGCGGTCGCACACCGAGCGCACGTTGCTGAAAGAGCGAGAGCACCCCCTGCGTTCGCTCCAGATTTTGCATGAGATCAGAGCATGCTCGAGCCTACAACGTGCATTTCATTTGCGAGAGGAGGAGGTAGGGAGATCAAAAAAAATCAGTTACGCTCCTGATTTCCCCCAAAAACCAACCACCCCGATTTACCAGTTCGATATTGCTGGAGCCGACGGCGGACTCGGATCGAGCGAGTTCCAGCTCCTTCCGCAAACGTTCGTTCTCTTCCTCGGCTTTACGACATCGTTCTTCCAAGTCGGCAAGATGCCTCGCTTTTCGGTCGCGATACGCTCTTTGGATGACAAGGGCGCGGGAAGGGGGGAGTGTGGTGTCTTTCCGTCTGCCTCTTGTCATTTGGTCGCTGAACCCAGAAGTCTTTTGTTTGGGGCCCAGCCAAATAGCCAAATTCGTCATCAAATTGCGTCTCACGTGTCCAACCCTAACCTGACTACGGGGGTCCACTTTAGCTTGTCTTGTCAAGATTTTCGGGGGGAAATAATCATCGCGTGCGCGGACAATCTTCGATGGCTTCCGTCGTCTGTGCTTTCTCTCGACCGACGACATGGCTGAGGGTCTCGCCTCCATCAGATCGTCCGATGACAAGATAGAAATCATCAATCAGCTCCTTCTGCCACACACGACAGAGTGGCTGTCGATCGACAGCATCGCGCAAGCCCACGATGCGATAAAGACGATGAAGGTCCGTACCCTCCGCCTCCACACCCACGCAAGCGCGCAGATCGAGCGTTCCTAATCATTATTATTATTTATTTATTTTCTTTTGGCGGCGGCAGATCCGGGGCGCGCCAGCCATCGCGTCTCTCGCGGCTCTCAGCGTCTCGCAGCACCTCGCTCGGGCTCTGCGGTCCCACGACGACCCTCCACCAGAATTCCTCTCCTCGCCCGAATCTCTCGCGGCGCACATCACCCCGATCCTCAATTTCCTGTTCACCGCGCGTCCGACGGCCGTCAACCTCGGCGCCGCCACGCGCCGCCTCTCGCGCACGCTCCGAACGTCCGTGAGCGCAGGGAAGGACGCGCGCGCGATCGCGGAGGACTTGGTCGAGGACGGTAGGCAGGTCGCGGCTGAGGATGTCGGGCGTAACAAGGCGATGGCCAAGTGGGGCGGTGACTGGTTGGCCGATGAGGTGAAGGGTAAAGGCGGTTCTGGGGAGGGCCTTAACGTGTTGACGGTTTGCAACACGGGTTCGCTGGCTACGTCGGTCAGCATGCTCTCTTCTATGGCAATGACTCCGATGTCTAACGCGATAACCTTTTGGCAGGGATATGGTACTGCCTTGGGACTTATCACACACCTCCACGAAACGGGGAAGCTCGGTAGGGCATACTATACGCAGACCGCACCATATCACCAGGGCTCCAGGTAAATAGGCTTCTTACGATTCCCTCCATGCTCATGGCATTAATCATTTAGATTAACCGCCCTAGAACTCAAAACGTTACAAATACCGTCTACGATGATCGTCGATACCATGGTTGGTTCGCTGTTCCAGCATCACAATATCCACGCTGTTGGTGTGTCCCGAGATCATTTTCCGTGGCTCCTCTTGTCCATAATTATGCCTATCAGCTGTTGGAGCGGATCGGATAGCTGCAAACGGGGACACAGCTAACAAGGTAAGTTAAAATCGATTCTATGGCTCGCACTAAGGTACTCATTCGATCAACACGTTAGATCGGCACGTACAATGCTGCCGTGCTCGCGGCGCGTCACAAAATTCCATTTCTCGTCGTCGCACCCATCACAACAGTTGACCTTGACGTCGCCGACGGTTCCGGGTAAGTTACGTTCGAGCGTGTTATCTGTGGTTTCACATCATGCCAACCTCGTGTCTAAAGCATTCCTATCGAGCACCGTCCTCCACTGGAAGCATGCGTCGTGCGCGGGGCGCTCTATCCGCCGTCCCTTGATGCCCAGGGCAACAGGGCACAGGCAGCCGTCATGATTACTCCTGAGGGATTAGACGGGATCTATAACCCTAGTTTTGACGTTACGCCTGCCGAGCTTATCACTGCGATCGTGACTGAGAAGGGCGTTGCGGTGAAGGGTAGTGACGGCAAGTTTGATCTCAGTAACGTTGTTTAAGATTAGAGGAAAATCAAAAAACAGCCGATCACCCATCTACGTAACTTATCTAGTTTGATATGTCGTCTGTGTAGTCCTGTACTGTACAACCCGCGACTGCGATTGACTACACCTGAGTCGCTCTACGATAAGAAAAATGCCGGCTGGTTTTCTGGGTCATCGTACCACATGCATGACGTTAACTGTCGGATCCCGACCATCTTTTCCAATCCAGCTACTGGCACCTCACAGAATACCGCAAGCTGTCCATGAGGCGGGGGCGGCTCCAGCTGGAGGGATCAACCGCATAATTGATTTTTACGCTTCTTCATGTCATCCATTTTGGGGCAAGTTCTTAGGCGTTTATTAGCCTTGCACATGTGGGGCACGAAGGGTCAGATCCGGTCAGAATTCGTCGGGCTTCGTTAAACTTTACGGCTGGTTTCGCGATAGTGACACGAGGCGTTCCAAACAGACTCGAGTGGGGGAAACCATGGCTACACGTTTACCCGCTCATCGCCCTAAAAATCCCCGGATGACCCACATCGAGTCCAGCGCTTCGAGCTGACGGAACATCAGGCATTGAGAACGCCGTCCCAAACATACGACGTCGAAGAAAATATGAAACTGCAAACGCACCAGTTTCGGAAACCCCGGCTCGCGCACGACGACACTGACCAAGTTTTCGAGCTCCGGGCGCGTCAGGTTATACAGCTCTGGTGCTTCCCGCAGCGATTCCAGAAACGCCTCCCGCGTCCTCCCCTCCTCCGACCAATGCGACAACGATGGCGGCGGCGGAGCGAGCGTGGTCGCTGAGGATGTAGGTTGTGACAATGCGGGGAGAGAGGATACGCTACTAAAGCCTCTGCTCTGCTCCGCCACCGTGAATTGGCTAGAATGCATCTCGGGCAGAGTGGATGCCGTTCGGGAGGACGAGGTGGGGCCCAAAATCGGGCGTGGAGGCACCGCGGCGAGGTCGGATGACGATGATGGAGGCAGCGACAGTTCTGGGCTCGAAGGAGGGAGCGGGAAGCGCGCAGGCGCTCTCTGAGAGGAGGTGGGCTCTTCTTGACTGCTGCCGGCGGCGCCTGCGGATGAAGGAGGAGGCATCGAAGGCCGTTGCGGGGCCATGGTGTGGTAGCGAATGAGCGGTGCGCGTGCAGATTGGGATTGGGTGGATGCAGACGTTGGGACTGGAAGATTGTTCTTAGGAATCTGTTGCGTCGGTGGTGGTCCGTTCGTGTTCTCCTTGCATGGGCACACGGATTGAATGGCGTTGATGAACTGCGCAGCATCCCCCGCAGAGGCAAAGTTGACCTGAAAACGGCGGTACGACTGCATGGTTATATACAGTTCGTCATTAGTAGGCAAGCCGTCGAGGAAAACAAATGAAAGAAATCCGTGTTATGCGTACGGCTGGAGAGGTGGCCGGCACAGTGAGGGGATACTGGTAGCGGATTCCTACTGCCGTGCCCCGATAAACAGCTTTGAGGGGCGGACCTTGCGTAGAGTGAACTTGGGAATCGAGACCAGAAAACGACAAGAGATCGAGGTCTTCCTGAAATTGGATACCCTTCTAGTCGAATCGCGCATATATGCGGCCTTTCCGCTCTCACCATCACTATTTCCCTCTGTGTGCCATTATGACCCGCATTCATGTCCCATAGTATGCGCAACCGAACAGATTCAAAGTTATTGACCATGGACTTTTTCACGTCGAGGGTAAGGGTTATGATCGGATTGGTGAAGTGTTGCCATTCTGGCTGGCTGGCAGGTAGACTTTGGGAATGTGTTTGAGCAAAAGCAGATGATGGATAAGACCTCGAATATTTTTCGAGAATGTAAGAGCCGGTAGTAACGGTGGAGCGCAACATGGTAATCCGCGAGGAAGTGCCCTCGGGATTGCTGGGACCGCACGCGTAGTCAGAACGTCGCGAAGTCGCGTAGGGCAGAATGATCACGTGGGATCAACCCAGAGAGACGCAGCGTTGGATACTCTATCTACACTTTTCTTCTCACACTGGGCTGCGGCACCGTCACAGCGCGTCGAGTTGGGCTAATGGCAGGTTTTCTACTACCTGGCACTCATATTTAGTGGTCCTCGATATGCAGTACTACTACATTTAAACCGCCAAAAGATAAAAACATTGGGGGAACATTGGTCAGCAAAGGAAGAGCAGGGTCGATTTCGATTTCAAATTATCAGCATGTACAGTTTCCTTATCTTCTGTGGCCATTTGCCAATGATGCGTGATGCCTTATCTTTCTTCTGATTTCTCAATTGCCAACGGTTGCTTCGCAGAGCGACAGCTTTAGAGCTAATGGTCGTCACCATACCCCATCTGGCCTTACTTGTGTGTGAAGTACTCGGCCCAGAGTTAGTCAAGAATCATGGAAAATATTCGATAATATTTGAGAGACTCTTTTGCGCCTCGTTACCTGACGGACTCCCTGACTATACCATGCACCCCTACGATGTTCGGAATGCGATGGAATATCCACCGATGGAGACGCTTGACAGCTATGATGGGATCATCATTACTGGGTCTGGTAATATGCTCCGTCGGTTGAGTCGAGAAGGCAATCTCACTTTTTTCTCTCGCTTAGCTTCGTCCGCATACGAGGACGTTGAATGGATAAACAAACTCGTATCATGGGTGGCAAATGTTGTCACGAACAACCCACGAATCAAGATCATCGGTATACCCAACGACGTTGGGTCCACCTAACCTACTGAAGACGGTTCATATACAGGAACATGTTTCGGTCATCAAGTCATCGCGCGAGCTCTTGGCGGTGAATGTGCACCTAATTCAAACTGGGAATTTGCGATTACTGAGGTCGTTCTCACCGACCTCGGTCAGCGCATCTTTGGCGTGCCCAGTTTTGTGAGTCCTACGTTTTGGTTTTCAAGTTGTTGCATCCCTAATGCCATGGCAGAACGTCCAACAGATCCACCGAGACCATGTACTGAATTTGCCGCCATCATGTTACCTGCTTGGGTCGACGACCAAGACTAAGAACCAGGGCATGATACAGTTCTCCGACCCGGATGCACGAATCCCGGTGCCAGGTGGTCCGATGCCGCAAATACACGTTCTCACGGTGCAGGGACACCCTGAATTTGATGCTGGGTTTGTGAAGCAAATCATCAGGGAATGGAGCGAGAGTGGGGTAATAGACAAGGATACAGCAGAGGACGGGTTGAACCACGCCGATGAGCGCAATGACGGGGTCAACATAGCGAGGGTTATTTGGGAAGTGCTTTTACAGTAGCATCTGTGTAGCATGCTTGCAATACAGCACTGTATTGTAGCGAATGGCAAATGAGAAAAGCCGTAGCATCGACGGAGCTCGAACCACGCCATGGCGATTTTTCCCACATCAGGTAAAGTGAGATGAAGAGGCTATCAGAAGTGATAGACGCTCAGGAACATGGTCCTTGGAAGAGAAATGGACCTGCCGAAAGATGACATACACCGCCATGAAGTTTGAGTGGGTCGGGGGTCAAAAAGAGGCCCCACCACACGACCCCCGTACCAAGGGCGCGTGGACGCATTCCTACCCACCTCCGGACCACCAGTACTGGTCTGGCTTCAGTGTGCCACGTAGGGCTGACAATCATCTTCCAGCACTTGACATCTACTTTCAGTGAATGATATTACAACTGTACATTTATCGAAGATCCGTCGACTTCGATAAGGTGCGGGACAATACATGGATGACTTAGCCAGCTGCCATGTGGAGCTCTTTGCAAATAGCGAACGGTTGCAAGCACTATGAGACATCAGGGCAAGTCGTGATGAAGCGGAGTATGAGTGGGACCCCCAGGGATGAGGCCAGAAACATGTCATATCTTTGGCAGATTGGGCTTGTACGAAATATCCAACGGCGTCTTGGTGGGACCAGTTCGAAGCAGGAGAGTATGCTGTAGGTTTTTTATATGGCCGCTTATACATTTTAACCTTGAGATCTCTCCGTGTCTGTTGAGTGGGGCTAGTGAGTTCGTCCCAGTCAACTCCGCGTCCTTGAAAAGGGACTAACTTCGAGCCGAGACTCGAGAATAGTCTCCAGAAAATTTCAGTGGCTATGTTGGAGAGTAACTACTGCTTGAGCTTCTCTACTAACTGTGGGACTGCTTCAAACAGATCTGCTACCAGCCCGACATCTGCTACCTGGAATATCGGAGCATCCGGGTCCTCCAAACGCATTGTCAGTAGATGAGAAAAGGACGTCGGAATAAAAGGGTCATACCTTGTTT
>Ga0307510_10001395_pt1 | contig 26502 bp, 11 predicted proteins | sample 12_EM_MG_FD_207224 | JGI IMG/M metagenome (GOLD analysis project Ga0307510, IMG submission 207224) | Populus trichocarpa ectomycorrhiza microbial communities from riparian zone in the Pacific Northwest, United States - 12_EM | ecosystem: Host-associated > Plants > Roots > Unclassified | place... | reverse complement strand
GGAGGCAAATTATTTTGAATCCGACAATCAAAAGACGTGATCGTGTGCTTGTTTTTTATTTCTTTGTTATTAAATGATTTTTATTTTTTATTTTTTATAACAGATCTAAAAATACAAAAAAAAAAAGATTTTTTTTTAAAAAAAGCCGCAAAGACAAACATATCTCCACCTCCCTCAATCACCCTTCATCTCTTTCAAAACTCTCTCTCGAATCTCTTTGTTAATTACTCATATTTTCTTGGTTCCAACAAATAATTATTCATTGAGTTCCCAAGTGGAAAGCGGTCTAGACTGTAGCTACTGTCCATATTTCTGTTTGTTTTTTCACCCCATTTTCTTCACCCATCCATCTTGGCTTTTGGGTTCTTTATCTTCATTTCCTTTCAGGAAACTTGAGAGGATAGAGTTTGGTTGTGAGTCAAGTCCCATCATTGATTTCGACCCTCGCCAATTATTGTCAAAATAGATTTGGCGATATTTCAATGCATATCCATTTTATAGGTTTGGACCAATAACCAAAATAGATTGGATTCACTTCTAATTCCATCGCTCTTAATTTGCCAATATTTTAATGAAATGATTTACGATCAGGGCAGTACATGCATGCTGTATAACGTTCTTGGTATTCTAATCCTCTCTGGTGGAATTACTTTAATCCCATTTTTGCAAGTTCAAATAAATATGAAACGCAAAATGGATAACCCTTCGATTATATTTCCATAAACTGAGCAGGGTTTGGTTGACCTCGCGTTAAAACCTGGCTTCAACTATGGGCGAGTTCATCTATATAATAAGCCTGAAAAGGTTTCACAGACTCCCATCAAAATTAAACAAGGTGAACACACTCATATTATCAAACACATATATCTCTCTAAGAATTAACCAAACCAGAAGATATGGGCAAGTCTTCCATTAAGTTGGCCTTCTTAGTCGTGCTCCTTTTCGCAGCTGGTAACTTCTTCTTTTATTTCTTGAGAACGATTAGTCTTTTTCTTTTATATTACAAATGCATGATTCTTTATCGACTACAGTTGACGGTGGTTGTTGATGGGATTTTTCTTCGGGAAAAATACTGCTTTTCGCAGAGAACTTTTTCTGATGAAAATATGTCAGGAAAAGTTCCTAATCTAGCTATGTAGCTGCCATAAAAGGTTTCCCGATGAAATTAAAGTTCTTGTTGGGAAAGATGACTACTTTATCATACAACAATTTGTTTTGAAACAGCAAGGCCATCTCCGATGCCAGCCTCCGCTTATATATTTCCCGGCGAAATATCATCGTAAGCTTTTCCGATGAATTTTTGTCATGAAAGCTTCGTTCTACCACTCGCTTTCGTCACTATAATATGTTTTTAAGACGTAACCTTGGTCACAAAAATGCCTTGTCTTGACAAGTATTTGTTTTAAACACTATTTGTTTTTTCGTCAGAAAAGGTACATTTTATGACAATAACTCATTGGGAAAAGTGAGGGAATAATTTTATTTTAAAACAAGATGAAGCATCTTTAATCTTTTATAGTGTTTTATATTCTTAATTTCTTATAATTATAAGATATGATCAAGGGATACTTCAAGATCTTTGCTGAGTCCTCGGGTTTTTTTAGACTCCAATACCACAATGGATAAGATAATTGAATTCAAATTCTATTAAAAAAACTGAAGTCTCGTAGCTGCTGACTATTCTCGATCTTTTATATTATTTTATATTTTTGTAATTACTCGATAAACTCTCTAATATCAAATCATTCTCAATCTTACATATTATTTTACATTTTTATAATTGTGAGTTAATATATCAAATAATTTTTATAGCCTCACCTAATAATTTATATTAAGTCTCTGTATTAAGATGGTTTTTTAACATCTTCATTATAATAATAATAAAAAAATATACATGGATACTTCAAGATTGCTCGGGATGATGGAACTTAGCTCCGAGTTAGAATGTTCGGTGAATTATATAGTTTCTCCAGGACGGATGTAATATTATTGGGGTGGTGAAAACTAGGTATTTGAAGGATACATATGATGCCTATGCCACATTTTATTAGATTAATCTGCATGCTGTATAAATGTACGTACCTGTGCTCCTTGGTGGTTTTGAACTCGCCATTTTTCCTTTTGCTATCTGCTTGACTTGCAAGTGATATACCAAAATATTCCCAGTATTAAAGCTTATTATAAGCTCCACAAATTTCTTTATACATAAAACTATATTTTTTCTCGTTAGTCTTTGTAATCATCTGGTTTCCAACAAGGGAAAAATTAAAAAATGGAGAAGGCTTTCTTCATCAAGTGAGATTCTTTAGACATCATCAAGATCAAATACTGTTTGTTACATATTATGATTGCGGCTAATGCAACAGTACATATATTTGCAGTCATGTCATTTTCAGTGGTATCAAGAGCTGATGGATCCGTATTTTTGCCGTGTAAAAGTGACTCAGACTGCAAAGCTATTGAGTGTGCAGTCGGCACTGCCCATTGTGTTAACAACAACTGCCGTTGCGACTCTAAGGTGGAGAGAATTAATGCAGACATCTTAGCTTCAGATTGTAAACATGACAAGGACTGCGTGAAGTTGTTCCCATAACTGTTCCTTGGGGAAATGTTTACGCGGTTCCTGGATGCTTAGAATGTGTTGATCAATTTATTAATAATTGAAATAAGGTTTTTCAAGAGACAATGACCATTCCTCGAGATCGCTGATACTGTTATCGAGAAAACAGTCTCTTTAAGAGAAGTGTATCACGTATAAATCTAGAGAAGATAGACAATGATATCTCAATCTATCAGACAAATGAGTAAGCTCGCTTAAAGAATATTAATAAGGGTCAAGAAGCAATTGGAAAAAAACGAACAATTTCATCAAGCTCCATCTAAACCATTCCACCACCACCAAATCGAATCACCCTCAAAGAATGGGAGCTTTTCACTATCAATTTTGATACCCTTTCAGCCGTTGTGAAGGTGAACCACCACCCACTTTACGCCGCTGGGGTATGAAGGTGATTGGTTTGGTGTTTTATTGAGATTTCAGAGATGAATATTGTGGTGTATAATTTTATCTACGATGAGTGGAAGAAATGTTATGCGGTACAAAATGCCTTGTCGGTTCTTTATGTATATATAAAATGGCAATTTATTTATTTTTTGATTTGAAAATTTTGGTTGACTAATGATATAAAATGTAATCTTATTACAGAGAGTTTTATAAGAGTTATTTTAATGAAATTTATTGAGTAGATTATAACGAAAAGCTTTTTATTTTATTTTTTATTTTTCTATACCTTTTTAAATTCAGATTTATGTAAATATATATCCCCAACTGGAATGTCAAAAAAAAAAAAAAAACGAGGATTGTAATATTCATCTTTTTAATGTGGGAATCATCCAAAGAATTTATCAAAGAATCAATCAATCTAAACATACAAGTTTAGAGAGAGTGTGTGTATTATCTAACAAAGCTAAACCTTAATTAGGCAGGTCCTACGAACATCAATGTGATTTCACAGCCAAGGCAACAAATCTGATGAAATCCGAAATTTACATGAATATCCAACAATCCATTTATAGATTTAATATCTCATCCAGCAGCGCATAGAAGGAAGGTTTTGTTTTGAATTGGAAGGTCCTGGCCTACCTGCTAATCCAGAAACGGGAAAATTAGCATTACCTTACATGGTATACCTAATTGAGGCCACCGTTTCAGCCCAAACAAGGAAATTTATCTACAGAAATACGCGAAGGAGGTTGTTCACTCTGCTATAAATTAGTTCCACCATGATGCAATTCCTCTGCACGAACAATGGAGAATACCTCGATGAAATGGAGTATCTCGCTCATCTTCTTTCTCATCACAACTGGTTAGCCACTTGTTTCACATGCTCGAGTATTATTACTTCATTCTTCTTGTTGTTTTTCACATGGCAAGCACTGATTGCATATACATAATAAAATGAGCAGGTACGTTGTTGAAGATGCCAGGAGCAGATGCAAGGGCACCAGCTCGCTGTCCTCGGATGATTGACTGCAGCTCGGTGTGTCAGGGGTTCCCCTACAAGTGCGTTGACGGCGAGTGCATCTGTGGTAAAGAGGTTCTTCCCCGGTCACCTGCTTCAATCCAGCTATAAATTAGACAACTGAAGCGATGATTCCAGATGGGCATGAGACATGCGAAGTATCTTTACAATAATATTAGTTTTCTGAAGAAATTGAGCCTTAATTTGTACTCACTACTAGTTATCCTCTTCTCTTCTTTAGATGAGTTGAAAGAATAAATTGCGGAAAAAGCAAAACATCTCTCTTAATTGGATGAATAATCAATGCCGTTCAGAGTTCAGACTTTGTTCTCCCTTAGATGCAAACAAATTCTAGAATGAAACGCTTGGTCGCAAGATGGATTAATTTTTTTAAAATGTAAAAAATAATGTTGAAAGCACGGATTTTTTTTTAATATTATTGATAAACCCAGTTAAACGATTAATTTTAAAACTTTTTAATTTAGTTTTTTTATCTAGTTTGATTTTTCAATTTAATTTGATGTAAGTTCACTCGATATGAATTCGATATGAATTGATTGATTTTATATATTTAAAAATAAACTAGATGACTGGTAAAAATATAACTTAATTTTTTTAAAAAAATTAAGGTAAGAATTTTTTTAAAAAAATATTAAGACGATGCTATACTAGATCGGTTATGATTATCCTGTGACCTAGATCATGAACTTCACTGAATTGAATAAATTTTTTATTAACTACTTGGCTCACATTCCACTACAAGTAGGATATTTTTTTTATATATAAAAAAAAAAGATGGTGCCATTAACAACATATTTTTATATCAAGATTTTTTTCAATATGAGAATTTTTTTTTTATTGTGATCCAAAACCATTGTGGAGGGCTGCGGAAAAAAAAACATCATCTACTGTTATAAAAAATAATGCCATGAAAGTAAAATAAAATATCAAAAAATATTTAATAAAATAAAATAAAAAATACAATGAACAAAAAAATAAAAAAAATCAATAACATTATCCAAAAAGAGCGCCCACTAAGATAAGGCTTTAATTTCATGGATTCAAATTTCAAAGTTACCTAACAAAGAAATTTCAAATTATTTTGTCAATGAATTAATGTGTAAAATGCAGGGAAAATAAAAAAGAAAATAAAACAAGTTAGATGTCTGCGCGGGCTTTCATGCTTGGTCCATTTAAAAAAAAAATAGTTTAATATTAAAAAATAAAATTAATAAATAATATATTGTTTATCTTTTATTTAAAAAATAATAATGCAGGTAACGCGTCATCTCATGCCTAGTTTTTGGTGATTGAAGAGTCATTAAAAAATCATAATATTTTCATCATTTCTTAACTCAAAACATTTAGAAAATACTCTAGAAACGTGGATAGCTGATTTTTTCATCATTCCCACGTTGACGCACGTGTACTCTCTCTTGTGTAAAACTAAAACATATGTGTGCGTATGATTTTGGAGTTTATCTCATGCACTGCTCTCATGTAGATTTTATACAAGAGGCTTATCCAAGAAATTGTGTATATGATTGTTTTCTTCTAGAAAATAAGGTCTGATTTACGGTGTAATATAATGGGAGAATTTTAAAAACAGAGTTATTAGCAATATATTGTGATTATATACTGGCAGTGAAATATACTAGATTTTATTGATCAACATTAATGTATGAAGAAATAATAAAACATGTCAAATTGCCGTGATGAATCTTTCAACGCCATCCAAATTATTCCCACGCAATACACATTAATCCTGCAACCTCATGAACTACAGAGAACTAATACAGAGATTACTTCAAATATATATATTATACTCAAGTGTAATCAACAATAGGTCTGATTTAGCTTAGTATTTTACAGCTAATCCAATCATACACCACACGAGTGTGGACGAGGTTGTCTGTCGTTGGAATCCCTGTCTTTGGTGGCCCTCCCCGTGGAGCAGAGGGCAATCACAAATGGAAGAAGTGATAGAACCCAGCAAAGGTAGGGGATCCAAATAAGACTCTCCGGTAAAAAACAAGCAATGAATCCAAAAAATGCTAACAACATGAATGCTATCCCCAGCAATTCAATGATGTTTGATGCTTCATTGCAAGTTGTTCGGAGCAAAATACCATTCCAAATCCCCACAAAGCCTAAAGCAAGAGCAATCGCCATCACGCGCAGTGCTGAAGGCTCGTTAACCAGTTTGTCTACAGAGAACAAGCCGATGGTCATGGGAACTGCTAGGATTAATACATGCCTGCCTAGTTCCTGCTGTCTAAGTGTTTCGATTATTAGATGGAAAGGCTGATTCTCATTTGCGAGGTTTTCTTGTGTTGATGTTTGAGTCGAAGTAGAGAACGATGGAGAATTAATGGTGGTGGTTAACTCAACTCTTGCTGTTTCTACCGAAGAAGCTGAAGGGCCAGTTGAGGTGTTGGATATCATGATCGAGTTTAGTTGGATATCATGGCAGCATCTGGTTTGATCCGAGTCATTCGCTTGTGTGGATTGGTCTGGGCTGGATTCAAGATCATGATCTGGATCATCATGCTGTGTTTTAGGATTCAAAGAAAGAACGGGCAAATGTGAAGCAAGAAAGAGCAAGCACTTGAGCATGTTTCCTACCCGTAACGAACCTCAAACCTCTGCTAATGCAATAGAGAAATGGGAACGGGGTCGCTAAGAACAGCTTGATATAACGGTTTAAATAAGAGCAGAGTGATGGGGATTAAGGAGAGTTTCAGGTTAATTAGGCAGATAGAAAATCTCGGACGGAAGTATGAAATTACAAGCCTAGAAGCTGGGTTCACTTGGTGAGTTGATCCTACCAGCAACTAGCCCCGTATGATCCGTAAAGAACCCTGGTCTGTGGCGACTATGAAAAATTGACTCTGGTTTCGATGGATTGCTTAAAGCATCTTCTCTTCTTTCTTGTTATAAGTAGTCAACCCCTAAAAAGTGTGGAAATCCAAAATGATCCAAGGATGGATCCAGTCGGTACCGCACGGTATAGTTGCTAAGTTGTAGAATTGAAGTACTTGCAATTCGAAGTTCTGGAATAAATGTACGGTAGAGCGCCAGCTGGACTCAATAAAGCTCAGTCCACGTTCCAGATAAAACAACGACTAGATATGAAAATGATGGCTGCGGGTGATATATAGGGGGGTTTGATTCGGAGGTGTGGTTGATGTATAAATTATATTTTATAAAAATAAAAAATATATGTTTTTTTAATGTGAATTCTATTAAAAAAAAACCATTCATATCTCCAAGCCAAACACCTTTATAGTTAGTTTATCACAAACGTATCTCAACACGATAATATCTACTAAAAAAGTTATTTCATGGATTAGGATTTTCGATTTAATAATGTCCAAGTGGAATAAAGATTTTTAGAAAAGAAATTAATGGCCTTCCGTGAAAAAAATAAATAATAATAATAATTTTTCTGAATGAGCTGGCACTGGGTTAGATCTAATGATTGGCATCGATTAGCCTCCGAAAAAAACAGCAGCAAACTTTTCGAGAGTGAACGCTCACTCGTGCGTAAATCAGTGTAGTTCTTTTCGTAGATACAGATAACATACCTTTTATGCTGCCATCCATTTTCTTCTGTATGCTATCTATCAGGCGGGACATTCTTCAGTACTTGCTCTTCAAGCACAACCTTTGTCTGAAATATCTCAAGGGCATTTGGGTCCTTTTCCCCTTCAGGGAGGTCCTCCTGTACCAAACACTGGCATTTTCAGCAAAAGAAAAATTATAATTATTAAGTACAATTAAAGCCCTTATTTTTCGTTTTATATTTTATCTGGACGTAATCATGCCATGTTACTTATAATTAGTGGCTGCAAGTCTCAATAAGCAACCTATATATATATATATATATATATATATATATATATATATATATTCTAAGACAAACTATAAAGTACACGAAATAATAAAAAAGGGTACTAGAATTAGTAAAATGAGAAGGGAATATCGCAATCAATATCATCTGTCTGGAAAGCTTTCTGGCTCCCAGCGGACGGGAGGACAGGATGGTGAGTTGTCAACGCATGTCGGCGGACCATAGTCTGGGAAACTGAAAACGAAATGGTGAAATCACAATATGTTTAGCCGTTTTGTTGCTGAAAATTAATTTTTTTTTAAAAGTAATTTAAAAATTAAAAAAAAATATTTTTTAATATTTAATAATATCATAAAAAATAAATTAAAAAACACTTTTTAGTGTTTAAATATATCATGAAAAATAAACTAAAAAATAAATTGTTAATAATTTTTTTCAAGTTTATTAAAATAATAAGAAATAAATCTTATAAATTAATAAAAAATTAAATGAAAATAAAATTAAAAAAAACAATCTAATTTCATAAATTATCTCAAATAAAATAAATAATAATCAAAATAATAAAAATCAAATCTAATTGATAAAAAAGTTGAAAATGATGAAATAAAAAAAAATTATAATTTCATAAATTATTTCAAATAACAATAATAAAAATCAAATCTGATAGATAAATATTAAATAATTTCAATTAATAAAAAAAAAAACAAATAACAATCATAAAAATATGGATCAAAATTGATATAAAAATTAAATTAAATTAAATTCTAAGAAATAAAATTAAAAAAAATTCAAAACAAAATATATAACAATAAAAAATTGAAGGATCAAATTTAATATAATTAACAAATAACATAACATTTTAAAATTTTTCACAATTTTTAAAAAATATTTTCTACCCAAAATAAAAAAAAAAACACTTTTAAAAACCAAATCAATTTTTTTTAACTAAAAATTATTTTTTATTGATCAATTTTTTTAATAACAAACAAACATAAAAAAAAATAATTAAAAAACGTAACTTTTAAAAAACCACTTTCCGCTTAGTTTTTCTAGCCTTCAAAATTGGAGTTCTTTCACGCCGCCTCTCCTATTTGGTATGTTTCATGACCATACCGATAGCGACGGGTAGGTATACGTCCATTTAGACATTACATATCCAAACTCAACTAAAGATTTTGAACTACCACTCATATCCAGTTACAGAATTAAAAAAAGAAGAGAAAAGCCAAACAGCTCATTACTCAAATTTTCTAACTAATTGGATTGAATCTTTGATTATTTGCATCATGACCAAATGAAATATCAAGCCACTTGACCAAGCCTCGCCTCCAAGATTAGGTTTTCACGAAGACCTCTTTTTTCCCTGTTAACGTATTTCAGCAACAAAACAATTCAAAATGAAAACAAAAGGATTCACGTTTCCACGGTCGCACCAACCCCAACTCTCTCATCTTTGCTCATAAGAGTTGCACCACTAATGTAGTGTTCTCTATCGGATCAAATCTTCAACTATACCCCAATTACAACAATCATTTCATTTGTTTTCAGAATATCTTTAGAGCATGCATCAAAACCTGGACCGTGGATTTCTTAGATAAAGAGGCTTCACCACCAATGGCCATATTTGGATCAGGGTCAGTCATCTGCTGTTACCGGGTAGAGCATCACGGCATTTTACTGTTGTGCTCTGGAACTCCTTCCTCTGGTCAAAAATTTCCTCATGGCACTAATAATAGGAAGAGGGTTTTCCAAATGAACAGCATGACCACAATTGGGAACCTCAAGTATCTCACAAATATTGTTCCCCCTGCGGTCTTCACCTTTCCTATCTTGGACAACTTCATGGAACATTTTTTGAGCAATTGACTTGAACTTCGCATCTTTCTCTCCAACAATGAGTAAAAGGGGCAAATCGCATCGCTTCAAGTCTTCCCACAATGGCCTATTGTTTGAGGATAAGGAAAGAAAAACCAATGAATAAAATTAACTTGAGACAGCAAAATTCAACTGGTTCTAACAATAACTCATCTGTTAAGAAATTTATGTTCCAGAGTGGCTGTCATGGTTCAAGTACAAATAACTCATGCTATCAAGTTGTTTTGACAAGTTGACTCATCTTCCAATGGGCATTCTTCAGATAAAAGGGATCAAGCTGATTACAGAGCACCAAGGAACAGGTAAAGTGACAGAATTAGAGAAGGTACATGATGCAGGAGTTTTTTTTTTTCCTAATATGCAGCTTTATATTGATGAGCATAACTTTCAATCCGACCGTTGGATCAGGCTGGCATTATGCAAAACGATTCCAGCGACCTTATTTCCTTTAGAGGTTAAAATATCTACCCAGTAGGAGTTTGTAAAGGCCTTCAAATAAGGTCTATAAGTTAGTGTTTAGGATTTACTATATTTTCCTAATTGATTTATGATTTTTTTTCCATTTGGATTAGAGCTCTTTTATTATTTTTCAGGCTTTGTTTAGGATATTTTTTCCTAGCCTTTTTAGGATTTTTATTACTTTTCTTTTAATTTCAGGTTTCATTGTTAGTCTATGTAAGTTTTTAAGCTTATTAAAGGAGTTGTAAACCTTCTAGAAAGGCAAACTACTTGAAAAGAAATATTTAGTAATAAAATTATGAATTAGTGTTGTTTATGACAACCCTATTCGGCTTCAATTATATCTTTATACCTCGTTGTCTTCTTGTTTGTGTTTCTATCTACGTTGGTACAGTTTAAGGTTTTCATATTTCACTTCATTACTTGTACTCAGTCACCTTTAAGTGTGAGACATTTCTATTCCCGAGTCAAATACCTTCAAGTTCCAGAGTTCAAACAACAATAACCTGACCTACAATTTAGCAATCATTTTAAAAGGGTCTAAAGTTGAGCAAGGTCAGAGACCTTAACTATAAGTTTACATTTCTAACAATTGGCCAACTATAAGCATAAAAAACGCTATCCATGAAAAATGCCAGACAATAGTCAGTACACATTAGACAAGGACACAAGTTGACTTCCAAAACACATAGAAGTTGTGATAATAGTAGGGCTACATAATATAAAAGAGCTCTAAAGATTTCAGATTGGAATATAACACAGGTTACAGGAGGACCTTCCTGCAATTGACCAAACTTAAATGTAGAAAAATCACAGAGAAGACTCTTCTGCTGAGAAATGTCCAGATCAATATAGAGGGTTATCCTACATCGAATTTTATTTTTAAGGAATCAAGACTTCATCTACACACCTTAGTTGTCAAATCAAGGCTCGGATCTCATATAGCAATGTTTTCAAATGCTGAATTTTGGGAGGAATCAATTTTCCGTGCAATTGATTTTCACACAGAAAAATCAAGAATGAATTTCTGTTTTCATGAAACCTAATAAAGTACTCAAAGAATTTCTCTCAGATATTCATATGAAATAAACGAAGAGCCCATCCAAGTCAAGATGTTGATCAACCATGGTATAGCAAAGGGACAAAAGGATAAGATTTTCTAATAGATCACTGGTTTATTTCTACGGAAAAAAGCATAAGCTCAATGATTATCTTCTAACATACAACTGTGGAGCTTGGCTTCCAAACATGGCTCTGCTTCTCTGATTCCCATGGCACTGAAGCCAGATTTACATGGTGTTGGTTTACATTATATGAAACACATCATTCTATCATCAAATGATAAAAAGCAAGAAAATAAATTCACAAGTAGACTCAATCATTCATTAAAAGGAAAATGTCCAGATTAACTTACAGCTGGCTCCCAGTGCTGAGGCCTGACAGAGCTTTTGCAAGGCTTTGGACATCCTCGTGCACCAAGCGGCCAGCAACTATTTCCTTAAAATGGGGATGACTTCTCAGGCTGTAAATACAAATCTTCTATTCAGATTATAATTGATGAAAGCATAGAGCCCTTAAGGATGAGGGAGGCATAAAAAGTTGATACTGTAAAGAGCGAAAAAGAAATCACCTCTTCCAGAGCTCTCCAGCATACCAGGAATCAAGAAAGAGCTCTAAACCATAGGCAACAAGGAAGTCTGCCCTAGAATCATCTTTAGCCTGACGGATTTTTCTTGCCATTGTATCCTTCAGGCCAGGGCTACCAGATATTATAACAGCTCCATCAATCTGTGAAATATATGTTTACATTTGTCAACTGTATAACCACAAAATCCTCAGCTCAAATGGAAGGAAATCTCCAATAACAAGAGTATACCTTATGACTAAGCCTTAGTGCCATGTGCAATGCAATCCTAGCTCCCATAGAATATCCAACCAGGGTAACCTTAAAAGGAGTTATGCCTTGAATCAACTTATATAATACATCTGCAACTATTTCAATTGACAAAGTTGCTTCCTCTTGGGCTCCCTCACTACCATGATTTTGTATTTTTGATCCCCCATGTCCCGGAAGATCAATTGAAATGCATTTTGCTGATCTTGAGATGGCCTTCATGATGGGGACCCAATCTTCACCAGTTCCAAGAAATCCATGAAGAAATATAACAACATTATCCTGCAAGGAAAAATAATGCCAGAGTCGGCACTGATACATGGATAAATTGAAGGCAATGTACAAGCCTACATTAATGCCTTGATAATTGGAATGAAACCATAAAAAGAGAAAACAATGGTATGGAAATTTTCAAATAGCAGACAACCACACACGTAACACAAAGCAGCTCATAACTCAACATTGAAGATGCCACCTCAGTAAAGAGAACACCAAAAACAGCCCAAACATAATTTTTAAGAGGGTAAAAAAAAAATAAGAGCCATGTGAGACATGAAATCATGTGGCTCCTGTACTTACATTGCTTTCTTGTCCAACTTCATGAACTTTGATGGAGTAGGAAAAATTCTTTGAATTCACTGTCAAATGATATCTATGAACTTGCTCTTCATTAAAAGTTTTGTGAATAACATTGTTATTGACTTGAAAGTTCTGTAGGAGTTGAATGGAAGCAGCAACAGATGCTCCGACAAAGCCTTTACATGGATCATAATGAATCCCAAGAGGTATAGCTGTGACATCTTGTTTAAGCCATCTATAAGTTCCAAGACCATGGGCTATAGATGGCCTGGTTTCACGGTTCATAACTGTATAAACAGCATTCAGCTGCTCCAGGTAATAGGAGAATAGAATATAAGCTGACAAACCTAAGCCACTTTCAAATGCAGCACTAACAACAGCCATTTTTCCATGCTTCTGTGCCCATCGTGCAATTAATGCTGCCTTTTCAAACCCACCAACAACACTTGGTTTGATAACCTAACAGAACCATAAAACAATTTCACTTCAGGATCCAACCAACAAACTAGCTTCAATTTATTGTAGAATTCTGGGTAAGACACCCATAAAGAATGAAACTAAGATATTACATTGTCTCTGAGGACTTTTAGTGCATTCATCTGATTTAAAGTTGTATAGATGGTTTTGTTTCCAAATATAAATGTTAAAAATAACAAAAATATCAATTTTCAACAGCAGATACTAATAATCGTGGATAAACTATTGGTGACAGCAATGGTGAGGATCACGATAAAGACAACAAGGATGACAGTCATAAAACAGTCTAAAAAACAACTATGCTCTCATAATGCTGCCAGTCAGTCTTTCAAAGCTTTTCATTCCTCCATCATAAACTAATTTGAACCTGTAATTGATATTGTTGCAAATACAGCCTATTATTAATGAATATATATTGTTCTCAAAACTATCAAACATATCTGGCCGGGTTAATTTCATGTCTACAAATCATCTGCCTAAACTTCTCAAGTGAGTGCTTCATCTCAGTAAAGCTAAGCTACCAGTATCTCTACTTCCACATGAATGATGATCAAGATAAAGTGAATATTCAGCACCACTAACCACAGCAACTATTCCAGGGTGAGTATACTTCGCAAGCATTTTAAGATGACTTTCTTGAAAATTGTCGATAGTTTCATCAAGAGCTGCAGGTAAGCCAGTTTCTTCACAGAACTTCACAATATCATCAACATTCTCAACAGGTTCCTGAAATAAGGAAATTAATCAGTAAAAAAAAGTACAAATATTACCTATGGATAGCTTGTTAATAAGCACCATTAAGGCCCAAATTGAATGTATTGAAAGAAACATATTGTTAAATTGGCAATAGTGACTATAAACTTTGCACAGAGATATCCCAAGGAGTTTTGTACAAAGTATCATGAACTAAACTACTAAATCCTCAGGACAACGAAGCAGCATGGATCATTCACCAGTTTCCTGTAAATTATACCTCAATATATTGTAGGTCACAATCTTTTACAAGGAAGCCAAACTGGATAGCTTCTTCATAGGTCCATTTTCTGTTGGCATCCGCACGGAGTTCAATACATGGACCAACTTCCTTTCGTACTTTGCATATAACTGTAGCATCTTGAATGGGATCTGCTCGACGTGCAACCTGTTAGGAAAGAAATTCAAGCTTGTAAGCTAGTGGTAATCTAAATTGAGTTACCAATAACAATATAATAATATGAAGCAAAATTAGATTTGTGAAAAGTTAAAAAGGTTTGTAGTTATTGACAGCATTCTAGCAGTTCCATTACGACTTACTTTGAGTTTTATTGCAGTGAATCCTTCTTCAACAAGTGAGGAAGCAATATAAGCAACCTCAGTGGGAGTCCCGTTAGAATCAATAAGGGCACATATCTTAACGCTTGACTTTTCATAAATTTCCTCATTTATCATCCAAGGTTGAAGCATACTTATAAAACTGGAACCTTGACTTACTGCTATGGCGTTCAAGACAGCCATTTCAAGACCACATCTAACACTTGGAAAGATTGAACATTCCTGAGTAACAACAATGGATCAAATGTGCATTAGCCCACCACGGAAGGAGCATGACATACATCTCATAACCTTTTCCCTCTGGTTTGCTTGAAACTAAATGCACTAGGCATGCACATATGTGCATAGAAATTGGAGATATATATACCTACCATAATTCCTAAGTTGCTCCATATCCAAGAAGTGAAAGAGCCTTTCAGAATGGGAAGGGAAACATTAATCTTGATTCCTTTAATGACATGAAGAAGAAATAGAAGCTGCTCTTCTACATCCGCCAGATTTTCTTTGTGGATTTCAAGAGGTGCAACCTGTTCAATGACAGTAACAAAGGATAAAGTGATCCTCAAATTTGGAAAAGGTTACAGAAATAAAGGACAATATTTTACATTTAACATTTGTTTCTTTTAAGGTACAGAAACGCCATAGGATAAGGGACTTGTATGAATGTCAAAAGAGTTGAGAAATTTTAATTAAGAAAAAACCATATTCGAGAGGGGGAAGGGGTATTGACATTGTTTGCAATCATACCTGAGATATAATTTTGTGTTCCAACTCTGTTCACCTAACAAAAAGGAAAGCTAAACATGCATGCTCCTCCAATTAAAATTTTTCTCCCCTCTGGCTTTCTCACCCATACAATATGCAAGTTTCTAGAAAATTGTGCTATTTCCAGGTGTCAAATGTCAATCTCAAGAAAGGAAAATTGAACTGGCATAGTTTACTAGGTTTCACAAGAGAGATGTATACCACTTATAAATTTTGAATACATTTTATAGCATCAAACTGGCCAAAGAGCCAGGAAAAAACCATTAAGGACGTGATGAATCCAAATCAATGTATGATTTCTTATGCCATATTTTATACAGCATTGTAACCATCACTCTAAATGTCTAAATAAACTACATGGCAGGTCCACTTATTTATGTTATGAGTAGAAATCTTTGGTTTGCTTTTTTACAGTAAGGAAAAGAAATCTTTTAATGCGTTTGTTTTCTAATTTCAAGTGACTGAAATACACTACAATTCCCCATAATTAGATGACTTGCACTTCACTGAGTCACAAGGAGATAGCAAAACTGAAATTCATAATCAATTGCTCATTGACTGAAAATTTATCACCATTGAAATGATCATATTGCTCAACATTATCTTTCAATGACCACAATCCACCAATTCTGCACAACTAAACTTTAGCAATATTAGACACAAGTACTATATGCTAACCATTCACATTCCTCCTAATAATTCAACCTCAGATAAATGAGATGTTAACCAATATACTATACATTCAATTATAGTGAAAACACCAAAAATTTTGTGTAAACAACAGCAACAAAGCAGCATGATATGGAAACATCAGGAATACAATCTTACAAACGTCACATGTAGAGATTTTCACATGGAGCCCAAGAGGAGAAGAACAAGGGAAAAAATAATAGTTGAACAAGAACTGAAAAGTTAAACCCAAAACCAACCTCACCATACCCAACACTTCCATCTTCAAGAGACACGGATAAAATATAACCTTCCCTATGGAACTCATTCTGATGATGATCAACAGAGCTCGAGGTAGGAGGAGCACAGAGTTGAATTCTGTCACACAAAATAATAGAAACTTGCAGCCTAATAATGTAAAGTTCATGATGTGGAAGCAATTTAAAATATTTATTCGTCTTAAAAAAGCCTAACCTGTACAGTGAAAAATCCATTTTATGGATCTTGCAGAGAAATAACCCATCTGAAATGGAAACTCGAACAGAAAGCCTTGAGAGAATGCTTAAAGCATGATCTGCTGCTTGCTGTGCAGATTTTCTTAAAGTACTGAAAGAAGAACCATTTGTCAGTGGACTGCACAAGGAATTAGATGTTGAATTTTTCTAAAAAGGACAATCACAAAGCAAACTTCAACCTGTGGAAGGTTGAATTGGCACCAATGCCGCTCTCCACTTCAATTACACAATCTGTCTTCTCATGTTCAAATTTAAGTAAAGCCTCTTGAAGTTGCACCTTCGTCTTCACTCGTAAATGTCTCACACTGCATGCCATTTAGTGAATTTAAATTGGATTTAAAAAAAAACCATTTACACACACACACACACAGTTTCAATGGTATATTCAACAAAATGTCATTTCAAGATTTGAAAAAAATATAGAGATACACTTGGCAATTTGTATGAAGAAACAGGCAAAAAAGTGATACCCCCAATCTTAGAGAAGCAAGAACTTCATTTCTCAGACACAAAATTAGATAAATTTGAGACTATTAAGGCATGACCATAATATTTCAGAACTTCATTTCATGTCACATATGAACCATATGGCCATCACTATTTCAAGAAAATCTCTTGGCATTTTAATACTTAAAATCAACTAAATAAACCAGTAAAAATTCAGATTACATATAAAGCCATGTGATACATGACAGGAGCAAACTCAGACAAGCATATTTCAAATACAACCAGCTAAAGTTTGATTTTTTTACCTGTGTGCCGCACAAAGTTTATGAATTGATATTCTATGGGAAGTGTAGAAATACTGATCCAATATTCGAGGGTCAGTTTTATCTGCAATAGGAAGGAGGCTGAAAATTGCTCCACCATGATTGTTTATCACAAGTATCCTCATTGGTTTCCTTGACACCCTTCAGAAAGTCAATCCTTTAAAAATTAGTATAAAAATTGACATCCTTCAGAAAGTCAAATCCTTGTAAAAACTAGTTGGGTTTGGCCATGTAGATTGTTTTGCATGTAACATTGTGCTGCTTAGTATAAATTAGATAATTGAGAGAACATCAATGATAAGTTAGGTGTATTGTAAGACTACTTTGAGAACGAAACCAAGCAACTGCTGCTAAATATATGAAGACACCTGTACATGAAATTGTTACAAGAGTAATTGTTCCTGAGATTCTAGTTTGATTAAATTGTGACTATAGCCCTATCAAACCAACAGAATAGTTCCTGAGATACTGTAGAGCAGAACTTTAGTCCCTCCACAGTTTATCATGCCTCATGCAATGCCACACAAGGACTACTGATGCTGGTTTTCAAAGCACAGTGATTGAAGTTAGCTGCATCAAGATCTTAAGGACTTCAAAATCATTCCTTTTACAACATCAATCAATCTCAAGAAAATCACACAAATCCACAAAATAAAAAGTATATCGTGGACCTCTGAGTCAAAATTGCCAAGCCATTTGTATCATGAAGCATAGAAACATCTCCAACCAAACAAAGCACCTACACATGATTACCAAAGTATGAACAGATGTAAGTTCATGAAAATTATAAATACAAAATAGTGCAGACAGATATATCAACTAATAGGGTGAAAAGGAATAAATGCTTGAACTCAAGAACTGAATGAGTTAAAGCACGGACTATTACTGCAATGAAAACAAATTTTAAACACTAACTTGTTTATTGCATCCAACAGCAAAACCAATTGCTGTGCTAAGCAAACCATCAATACCACTAGCTCCCCTGTTGCCAGCCACTCTTATCCCAAGATATGGAAGTTCTGAGTCTAACATCATATGTGCAATGCTATGAGCATGAGTTTTACAATTGTGTCCATACATGTCTGCATCGCGTATTACCATGCTGTTGCCAACAAAAAGAGCAGACTCGGCTGAAAGAGCTTCTGTAATTACATGTGCAACATGAGGCTCGGTTAATGAGTTCTCTGCGTTAATTTGAAATGATATATCCCAGGCAACCTGCAAGAAAAAAGACAAAAACATAAGAAAACATACATACAAACATAAGAAATAAAAACATGGCATGCTGCCATATGAGGAATGTTAACTATAATATTTGCTTATGTTGACAATGGCACCACCAACTCACATGATCATCAAACTGTCAGAAGACTAAGATCACAAGAAAGTTTAAATTACTAAAATAGCATCATAAGGTTAGATCAAATACCATTGTATTCAAAACTCGTAGAAAACAACACCATTTGCTGTTCCTGTGTGAAAATTGAGCTTTCATTAAGCTGTCAGCAAACTGACGAATGGAGCACTGCACTCTGTGTGTTACAAAATGTGATGGATCGTGACGGCACGGGTGGTTGTCAACTAAGATATATGTGCACGGAAAACATTCTTCCATCATTTGACTAACACGCTTGCTTGTTATTCGGCTTCCAATCTGTATATAATTCGGAACAAGAAGATATAATTGATGAATAAAAAGGATTAACTTGTTATGGAATCAGTACATACAGAATAAGTCCAAATAGGGTACTGTTTTCATTACAGATGTGCATAAAAATCTTTTTCTTTATTGGAGACATGTAATGGTAACTGTGGCGTAAGATAAGACTGGCAAAATTGTGAATTTCAGAGCAATACCATTTACTCGTGTCTTGCCAGCTCTTTCATCATAAACTTATCAAAGAGCACCTTTCGATGCTGCCCAGAATTTCACATCTTTTTCATGCTTAAACTTCTAAGGAAGTAATTTGAATTAAATCAAATGCAGTAAATTTAGTACTCAAATTTGACCGCTATCATCTTGGTAACCAACTTCCTTTAAGATGTCTTGAACTTCTAAGGTAGTAATTTGAATTAAAATCACACACAGTAGACTTAATAAAAAAAATAACCAATTCGTTTATACCTGAACAATCACATCAAAACGAATCCAACCCCTGACCCATTCCGACAGTAAAACATGGTCTAGATGATCAACAAATAAAACATTCTCTTCAATTTCAGGAAGAGAAGGAAGGAGCTTTCTTAATCTTAGCCCTGACAAGATGTCAGCTACAACAGGCCAATTAAGGTGTTTAGCCAAAATAAGCGCCGCCCATATTTCATCTTCTGTGTGAATTGCACCAAGAAGTAAAAGCCCTCTATCAGTCCCTTTAATTATTTCAAGAACCTCTGCCATTGGGACACAAGCACCATCTTTACATGCAAGAGAATTTTGCAATTGAATATATTTAGTGAATGGTTCCGCACCAGACATCCAAATATCCAATCCTTTTAAACAGCTTAACATCCAATTGTCTGAACTATCATCCAGAGGCTCTCTGAAAGGACAATTAATATGAACAGGGCCATATGGCAAAGAGGTTGCCCAATGCACAGCGGAGTCAATTGTCGTAAGCACCATCCGCGCAGGAATATTATCAGTAGGTGCAGGAAGACTGAAGGTGAACCTCACAAAAGAACCAAAATGGTTCACCTGACATACATTTCAACCATGTGGTGCATGAGTTTTTCAACCCAAAAAAAAAACAATCTGTTGCGAATTACAAATTTGGATAAAATTCATAATTGTATACCTGATTAATTGCTTGGTTTGCCCCAGCATCAAGAAGCTCAGGAGGACGATCTGCGGTCAGCAATAGAAGTGGCACAAAATCCTGACTAGCTTCCACAACCTGTAGTTGTTGCTAGTCAAAACTAATCTCATACATAATACTGAAAATGAGATGAATATTTAAAAATATAAGGTAGGAATACACTGGAAAGAAACAATAGCTCATGAAGCTGTGCATGCAAGAAAGAGAAAAAGAAGAAGAAGTTTCATGCAAAGTGTGGCAGTTAAAAATTGTGTCTCGCAACCACAAACTTGAAAGGTTGAGCCAGCCTAAAAGATGATATGGAATTAACACATGTTTTATGCATATTAGGAAAATGAGTAAATAAGTGCAAAATCATTGGACTGTGAAATGCCCTTTGCTCCCAATAAATTAAGCTTCTGGTATTATGCTTCTTCTATGAAACTCACAGCAGGAAGAAGATTTGAAACTGCAGTGCCTGATGATGTTATGATGACTGCTGGTTTATGAGACCCCTTTGAATAACCAACAGCATGAAATGCAAGAGAGCGCTCATCAAAGCATGAAATGCATGTTGTTAGGGGATGAGTGGAAGCAGCGATGGCAAGAGGCGATGATCTTGAGCCTGGAGCTACACAAAAGTACTGAAAGAAAGTATCAATCAGACATATGGAACAAAATAGAAATTCAACAGATGAAAATTCTTGCTCACCATTATACCAAGACGAGAACATTCTTCCACTATAAGTGAAGCCCAAACAGCATTGATATTTGATTGATCTTGCAGAGAGTAACTTGTTTCACCAGCATCATCCAACTGATAGTCAAAAGAGAAAGATACATTGAACAATCATTTCCCAGCTTTGTTCTTTCTAAATTTTCAAAATGCTTTGGTATGCAGCACATTGTTGAATTTAATCAGTTATATGTCAATTAATGCATTTAGCTGGGGCCAAAGAAATGTTTGATTTTGAGCTAAATTGTCTGTCGTTTTTCTTTTTTCTTTTTTCTTTTTGAGAATGAACTAAATTGCCTTTGCTTCTGTATGGGTTCATAAAGGTGTAGAACTTTATACCCAAGAAGCACCGAAAAACTTCCAAATTTTTGAAATTCTATTTCAATGTTTATCATGCCATATATTGCCAATATTTACTCAAGATTTCTATTCTTTCAACACACAGAATATGCATAATATAGATTAGATTGATGATTTGCTTACTAAATAGGGCCTAAGCAAATATATGTTTAATTTTGAACGAAATTGTCCTTTTTTAACACTCAAATTTGAAATTCCCTTTTGATGTTTATCATGCCATATAATGTCCAATACTTACCCATGATTTCTGTTCTGTCAAGAATCAGAATACGCATGCATGGCCATACCACACTAGGTTGATGAATTACCAACAAAATAGCTAAAGGAAGTATCTTGTAATTCTGCAGTTAGACAACGAAACTGAGAAATTTCATGTCCAGCACATTCACATTTGGCCTTCAGAAGGTGCTACACTATATATTTTGTTATTAAGAGTACAAAAAGCAGAATGCACACCCTCCAAAATGAAACCAAAAAATATAATATCAATATAAGTGACCATTTAAATCCCTATTGAATCTCAGTTAAGAAACTCCTCCTAGCATGTTTTCTCACTCTAAATATCTCCAATGTGCAAACAAGTTCAACAACAAATAATTTTCAAATTAGCTAACATAACAGTAACATACCATGTTACTCGAAACGCCTACCACTGGTGAAAGCCTGAAACAAAACTGAGTGGAAAATATGGTCCTTCTCTGAAATGAAAATTTAGGAGATATAAGAATTTCAAATTGTCTATAAATGACCATCAAATTCACCACTCAATGGTAAATGTGCCGCTTTTGTTATAAAAAAAAAATTGCATAATACCAGATAAACAAATCAGAGATCAAGAAAAAATGAAGGGATGAACAATTACCAGGAAAAAGGGGATACCAGTTCTGCGGTGTCAGCCTGATAATCCCTTCTGTCCAAAAACAGAGCATCTGTACAAGCCTGAAAAACCATACTGCTGAATTACTGAAAAGAGGAAAGACAGACATATCTGACTTCATAATTTAATTGTTTAAGGTTATGAAAATCAGATGTATATGTGATGATTAACAATACATTAAGACACAAAAGAAGGAAATCAAAGAATCAATTAGGTTTTATGAATGGAGTATCAACTTCTGGAGGCTGTTTTCACACCCACTAGTTTAGTGACAGAATGGAGAAAAGAGGAAAGATCTCCAAATGGTTTTTATAGATGTAAAAAAAGAATACAACATGATTACACAGGAAGATTTGTAGTGAGAGTAAAAAAAAATGATGGAATAAATGTGATCTAAGAGATGAAAGAACACATGGTAACAAGGTTGGGATTATGATTGAGGGTGAGAGTAGCGAGTTTCCAATTAAAGTTGGTTTGCACTTGCTATTTGAACCTTGAAGAAAATAAAATACCAATAGACTAAACTAGAATGAGGTAATTTAAGGTACTATGGAGCATAACAAATGAGGGTTGAGAATAAGATAGAACCTATAGAATGCGACTTCAGTAAATCTAGAAATATACCAAGTGTATACACATTGTAAAAAGTGAGTACAAACTATCATGCCTGTTAAAGAGGGACATAAAACCACTATTGAAGCCTCACCTAATAACTTGCTTTTGAATTGAGATGGTTCTTTGATTTATATCAAAGCCTTGATGATCAAACGTTCAAGAGTTCAAACCTCACCAAATCTCACCATCCCATTCTAACTAATTAAATTAATAAAAATTAAGCTCAAAGCAATGGTGAGTCTCTGCAAGTTTCAAGCTTAAAGAACTTTCAATTAAGGAAGTAAGTTAAAAAATAATATAAAACCATTATTAGAGCCTCACCTAATAACTTACGTATTTAGGTTGAGATGGTTCTTTGATATTGTCATGCCATCATGACACTTTTTTTCAGCCAATAAACTTGTTTTGTTCATAATAGAAGAAGAGGAGGGAGATTATTGTAGATTGATATCATAGACTTCTTTAGGCCATTGTATGGTTAACATAGCAAAAAAGACGAAAAGTGCAAAATTATTTATCAAGATCTAACGATGCATCCATGCATAAAGATGAAAAGACGAGTAACTTCAACCTACAACAAAAGTTGAGGACAAATATTGTACCTGGGGATATGCAGGTAAAGATATTTTAGCATTATTTGTGGCACTTTTCTTAACGTACAGGTTTTTGTTTTTACAACATTTTACTTCGGTTATTATAATTTTTTACTTCAATTGGGTTTTTGTTTTCATATAAGGGTTGCAACACTGTAAAGTGTTCATATCTTTAAATCAATAATAAAATCAGTCATCAGCTTTGCAAATCCTATTGAGAGCTCTGAGATTTCATGGTAGAAGCCAAAAGATATATTCTCCATTTATCTAGATGAGCATGGGATATTCCAATTTCAAAACCAAATCACGAATAAACAATCAAAATTTAAAGCAAAAAAGTTGTCAGTTACACCTAACATTAAACAAGGAAAGCAATTACTATATTGTATAACTTCAATAAACATTGTTGAATGCATACCATCTGGAATGTTTTAGCCTCCATCAGATTGAAATTTCTGAAGGTAGATTTTATGCACTTGGAATAGCATCTCTCTGTGTCTGGCCAAAAGCAAAAACTGGCCTGAAAAGAAAAGAAAAGAAAGCAGGGGTACAGAATGAAATAGGAAGAAAACTCAAAGGAGGGAAAACACTATCTGAACACACTCCAGATGAAAGAGATCACATTACTTGAAATCAGGATTCAATATGAATCACACTTAGAACCAAAGAGGTTAAATGCAACTAAAGAACACGCCACAAAGTACCATGTACATCAATGAATAAATTAACAAATTTCCATATGCACACTAAGTTCTGAGAGGAAAGTTTGAAGATTTAGCAAATTCACTAGGATTTAAATTAGTCATCAGATAGTGATTGGATAACTGTGCGACTGAATCAAGCAAGATGATCTGAAAAGCTACTTGACAAATAACCACATTTAGAACAAAGGCATTGAACTAAATTTATTTCACTAAAATTGGCTATAATCCATACGATATTGATACCAAAGCCAGAACAACAAATTTAAGCAGAGTTAGATGATTAACTCAATCATAAATGTCAGCTGATATTATCCTGGTAGAATCTCCTCAAATTCTTCAATTTGTACCAAAATGTGGCACATGTACCAGCATAAGAAATTACAAACTATAACACCACGGAATACCTGGTCAATGGATGACTCAAAAGATTGAATTGCTTGTTCAAAAGTCCAGCAGGAATTTTCATCCCATGCCAAAGTTATGACAAGAATAGATGCTTCTTCTTGCTCATCTAACTCAACCTGTTGAAAAATGCAACTATCTATCTAGTGATGCTCTTGACTGGATCTCAGAGAATTTACAGGAAAAGTTGCAACGTCTCGCAACCAGCATGCAAAAGAATGCTAATATACCTCAGGAATCAAGAAGTAAAACGAACCAGCCTCATGCTTGATTGAAGATGACTCCTTGTTGAAATTAATATCCATAAAACCATAAGTCATTATATGGGTGGAATCACTTGAGAGATATCTGCACACAAAATATAAGGGCAGCCTTTAGCTTTTCCTTATGAATTAAGAAAAACAATGTTGGCACATGAATCAATCAAAATCAACCAGAGCTAAGAACTTCTACTTCCAGTAGAAGCACAAATAAAAAAAAAAGTGCTTACAGATCTTCTTAAAAGTAACTTCTTAGCATAAAGTTTGAATGATATAAAGAGAATTTAGCACTATTTTGTTCCACATCCATTTTAGCCCCCTCCTTTTCCCTCAAGTACATTCATGATAGACCAACTAAATACCTCTTTCAACAAAGAGGGTCATAATGCCTATGTTGCACAAGGATGGATGCCAAACCAACTCCTTAAATATAATATTTTTGTCTTATGACTTCGTTACTAAATATATAACATCAACCACAAAAGGTAATTATAATCAAAATGCAAAACGAATGAGTTCACTATGCTCAATTTGAAATCAAAACGAAAAATTCATACTAAAAAGAAGTTACGAATACCAAAAAACGAAATTAACCTTCTGATCCTCTTCAGCTTTTCTGGAGCACGGTAAGAGGACGCTTCAAAGCAAATTGCTGATCCAAGCCCGAAAACTCCACGAGTCCTATGCAAATAGAGTTTTTTGCACGACGCATCCTCTGTCTCCTTGCTTAGAAAAAAACGAGGGAACACACCATCCGACTCCGGTAGCGAGCAGAACCAATTCAAAGCTTTTGGACTCGGCGGCACAGCAACCTGCAGAGGCATAGTCAAACAAAAAAGTCTAACATATATTTAAACTAAAATAAATAATAAAAACTATAGCATTCTGATTTGTAGTTTTATACCTGAAATCTGAAAACACCGTGAAGAGAACACGGAGGATTCGACTTTAAATCATCCACGGCAGCCTTAATGCTCTCTATCCCTCGCTCCAGCGTCAATGCCGGAGGCAATGTGCGCGTGATGCAAGTCTCAAGCACCAACTCACAATCCTCGCCTTCCAATTCAGTAACGTCCGTTACGGGACAATCAAATCTCACCGCTTCAACAACCTATGCAACAAAACAAAAACACATTGAATAATAAATTAGGGTTTGGAGTCGGAGAAAGATGGAAGAAAGAAGAGTAACCTTAAATTTAGGGCTTTGAAAGCGAGGGAAGTGAATGGAAGTGTTTCTGCTGAGAAATGCGAGAGGGAGAGACTTTCTTGTTCCAAAGGGAAGATTTGGAGATGGTAAAGGGAGATTGTTAGTAAGTAATAATATGTGAGGCTTCATTGCCGATTTGCTGAGAGAATTTCTTGAACGAAAAGAAACAGGTGCAATGAGGAGGATTTTTTCGAGAGAAGAGATAACGGCAGGCAAAACCAGTAGTCATGGTATTAAAATTTAATTTAATTTATTTTTTTAAAAAAATGATGTCATTAAAGATGGAACACTTATCACTATGCACTATAATAATATAATACTATTTTACCATTCCAATAAAAAACTAATAAATTTGTTATTGGTGTCTTCAAGACCATTCACGGTCATTTATTTCCTGAAAAGTAATTTTTAAAATTTATTTTTTAAATATTTTTATATTTATTTGTTATTAAGAAAGTTGGTAAATAGAAAATACTTTCCGGTCAACAAAAAATATTTTTCAGTCAAAAAATTTTTTGACTTGTTTTCTAGAAAAGTGTTTTCTTTTTATTTTGGACGAAAAACATTTTCTGGAAGTTGTGGAAAATTTAGAAATGTTATATTATTTGCCGATTATATTAAATTTGGTTCTCAAACTTTTGATTGATATATATATATATATATATATATATATATATATATATTTTCAATTTCATCCCTTAAAATTTAATTTTTATATTAAGTTTGATTTTCATTTTTATCATTGTTATTTGCTTTTTCTTTAT
>Ga0307510_10001394_pt1 | contig 26509 bp, 25 predicted proteins | sample 12_EM_MG_FD_207224 | JGI IMG/M metagenome (GOLD analysis project Ga0307510, IMG submission 207224) | Populus trichocarpa ectomycorrhiza microbial communities from riparian zone in the Pacific Northwest, United States - 12_EM | ecosystem: Host-associated > Plants > Roots > Unclassified | place... | reverse complement strand
CGACATCTGCCGGTAGCGGTCCTCCATCTGCTCGACCGCCCATTTGAGCGCGCGCACCGCCTTGGCCGGATCGGTCACCACTGGCGCGAGCAGGTGCGGAATGTCCTCATACATGCTCAGCTCGAGCATCTTGGGATCGATCATGATCATTTTGCACTGATCGGGCTTCAACCGGTAGAGCAGCGACAGGATCATGCAGTTGAGCCCGACCGACTTGCCCGATCCGGTGGTGCCGGCGATGAGCAGATGCGGCATCGGCGCGAGGTCGGAGATCACCGGATCTCCGGCGATGTTCTTGCCCAGCACCAAGGGCAGTGAGGCGCTCTGATCCTCAAAGCTCTGCGATCCGATCAACTCGTGCAGATTGACCATCTCGCGCCGCGCATTGGGCAGCTCGATGCCGATCACGGTGCGTCCGGGAATCGTCGCGACGCGCGCCGACACTGCCGACATGTTGCGCGCGATATCGTCGGCCAGCGACACCACGCGGCTCGCCTTGATGCCCGACGCGGGCTCGAGCTCGTACATCGTCACCACCGGGCCTGGCCGGACGTTGATGATCGATCCCTTGACGTGGAAATCGTCGAGCACCGATTCGAGCAGCCGGGCATTGCGCTCCAGCGCGGCCTTGTCGATCGGGGTTCCCTTGGACGGCGGCCCGGCCTTGAGCAGGTCGAGCGACGGCAGCACGCTGTTGTCGCCCAGATCGAACGAGGCCTGTTTGGCCGGTTTGGTCTTGGCCACCGCGGGGTTGAGGTTGCGCTCGGCGATCACCGGACCGGGCCGCGCATCGGGCATGGCCACGGCGCGCGGCGCGGGTTGCGCCTTGCGCTGCGGTTCGGGCGGCAGCACGTCCTGCTCGGCTTCGGGGCGGTTGGCGCGCGACGGGCGCGGCAAAGCCGGGCGCCAGCGCGGCAGCCCGCCATCGATCGTCACGCTCCACGCCCAGATCGCCACGCCGCCCAGGCCGGTCAGCAGCGCGACGCCGCGTGCGGTCCAGCGAATCGCCACCGGGTTGCCGATCAGGTCGATCGCGGCGTGCAGCGCGCCGCTGCCGGCAAAGCCGAACAGCCCGCCCCAGCCCGCCGACAGGGCATTGACGGCACCGCTCGACAGCAAGGTGAAGGTCGTCGCCATCAGTCCCGCGCCGAGCACCGCCAGCAACAGCATCAACTGCCAGCGCCCGATCGGCACGCCGCGCCACACTCGCGTCGCGACGATCGCGACGATCGGCAACAGCAGCGCCACCGGCAGGCCCAGCGCCATGAAGGCGATATCGGCAAACCACGCGCCGGGCAGGCCCAGCCAGTTGAGCGCAGGCCCGCCCGAGGCGGTGTTGAACGACGGGTCGCCCGAATGGTAACTGACCAGCGCGATCGCCATCAGCGCCGTCGCGGCATAAAGCGCCAGCGCGGCAATGAGTTGTCCGCTGCGCGCCGCCCCGGCCTTGACCGTCTCGCGCCACAATGCCGGCCGCGCGCGGCTCGCCATAATCGATCCTTCGATGTTCGCTGTCTGTACCTGTGGAATCATCGTCCTTCGCGAGTCCGACGTCAAGGCGAACGCATTGGCAGCGCTCCCGCGTGGCGCTAGGGATCACCCATGGATCAAGCGGATGTGCTCATTCTCGGTGGTGGCCTTGTCGGGAGCGCGCTGGCCGTGGCGCTCGATGCGCATGGCCTGACCTCGATCGTCATCGATATCGCCGACCCCGAGGTGATCCTCGCCGCCGGCTTCGACGGCCGGGCGTCGGCGATCGCCAGCGCGCCATGGCGCATGCTCGAGGCGATCGGCGTGATCGACCGCATCCGTGATCGCGGTTGCCCGATCAAGGGCATCAGGGTCAGCGACGGGCTCGATCCCGGCAAGCTCGATTTCGTGCCCGATGAGGGCGAGGGCGCGCTCGGCCATATGTTCGAGAACCGCTATCTGCGCGGCGCGCTCTATGCCGCCGCCCAGGCCGCCCCGAATGTCGACCTGCGCATGAAGACCCGCGCGGTGAAGGTCGATCGCGGCCCGCACGGCGTTGTTGCGACACTCTCCAGCGGCGCGGTGGTGCGCGCCCCGCTGTTGGTCGCCGCCGAGGGGCGCAACTCGCCGACCCGCGAGGCAGCCGGCCTGCGCGTCGCGCGCTGGACCTATGATCATGCCGCGATCGTCACCTCGCTGCACCATGAACGCAGCCACGAGAATGTCGCGTTCGAGATCTTCTACCCGCAAGGTCCCTTCGCCATCCTGCCGCTCAACGACGACGAGGCCGGCCATCGCTCGGCGATCGTCTGGACGGTCAAGGGCGGCGATGCGGCGGGCATGATGAAACTGTCCGAACGCGGCCTGCTCGCGGAAGCCGAGAAGATGATGGGCGGTTTCCTCGGCAAGCTCGGCCCGCTCGGGCCGAGGTCGAGCTACCCGCTCGGCTTCCACCACGCCGCGAAGATCACCGCAGAACGGCTCGCGCTGGTCGGCGACGCGGCACACGGCATCCACCCGATCGCCGGCCAGGGTGTCAATGTCGGCTTCCGCGACGTCGCGACGTTGGTCGAGGTGCTGGTCGAGGGCAAACGCCTCGGCCTCGATCCCGGCGACGCGCAGTTGCTCGCCCGCTACGAACGCTGGCGCAGTCTCGATACGCTGATGGTCTCGATCGCCACCGATGGCCTGACCCGCCTGTTCGGCATCCCGGGCCGCACGGCCAGCGTCGTGCGCCGCTTCGGCCTGTCGGCGGTGGAGAAACTCCCGCCATTGAAGCACCGCTTCATGGCCGAGGCACGCGGCGAAAGCGGTGACGTGCCGCGGCTGTTGCAGGGGCTGACGGTCTAGCGAACGGTTTCGGCAATCTCTGCCTCGGCCCGCTCCTCATCGCCGACCTGCCGCACCATGATGAAGGTGCCCGACCACACGCCCGGAATATCCCAGCGCCCGGTGATCTCGGTGCCCTCACCGTTGACGGTGCCGCTGTAAAAGATCGCGTAATGCGCGCGTGACGGATCGTCATAGGTCTTGACGAAGCGCACCGTGCTGCCCTCGCGCGATCCTTCTAGCAGCGCGTGCAGGATGGCGCCGCGGTCACGTGGTTCCTGGCTCGGCTCGCTGATTTCGCCGGCAAGCAACCCGTGCGAATCGCGCAACGTGGCGGCAAAGGCGTTGGGGCGATGGCCGCGCGGATAATTGTAGATGCCGTCCCAGCCGCCGCTGAGATCGTCGGCCGCGCTCACTGCAGCGTCACCGAATCCTCGCCGTCGTGGCGGCCGAAGAACTGCATCAGCTGGATGATCAGCTCGGCGCGTTCCTCGATCTCGTCGGCTTCGAGCAGCGCCTGTTTGGCGGCGACGTCGAACGGCGCGATCTGGGCGATGCCGTTGACCAGCGCCTCGTCGTCGAGCCGCGTCACCGCTTCCCAGTCGACGGCATAACCCTGCGCATCGGCGAAGCGGCGCGATTCGATCTCCAGCGCGGCGCGACGTGACAGCGACAAGGTCTGGTCGCTGTCCAGCGCCAGCAATTCGGCCTCGACCTGGCGGAACGGCGTGGTGACGTCGAGCTCGCGCGCGATGCGGAACATCGACAGGCCCTGCAGGATGATATTGTAGCGTCCGTCATCGAGTGCCTCGACCTCGGCGATCTTGCCGACACAGCCCACATCGAACAGCGCCGGACGGTCGCTTTCCGGGCCGGGGCGCGGCTGGATCATGCCGATGCGGCGGTCGCGCGCCATCGCGTCGCTGACCAGTGCGCGGTACCGCGGCTCGAAGATGTGCAGCGGCAGATGCATGCCCGGGAAGAGCAATGCACCGGCCAGCGGGAAGACCGACAGACGCATGGTCTTCGTCTCAATGGTCATCCGAACAGGATCGCGGAGAGCTTGCGGCGCTGCGCCGACACCCAGGGGTCCTCCAGCCCGACCACCTCGAACAGCTTGAGCAGCTGGGTGCGCGCGGCATTGTCGTTCCAGTCGCGCTCGGCGGCGATGATCGCGAGCAGCGAATCGGCCGCGGCGTCGCGATCGCCCGCCGCCATCTGGCCGCCGGCCAGTTCGAAGCGCTTGGCATGGTCGCCCGGGTGCGCCGCGACATCGGCGGCGAGGCCCGACAGGTCGTCGACCGGCTTCGCGTCGCGCGCCAGCGTCAGTGCGGCCCGGGCGCGCTCGATCTCGGGCGACTTTACCGCTTCCTCGGGCACGGCGGCCAGTGAGGCTTCCGCCTCGTCAAGCCGGCCGGTTGCGACCAGCGCGCGGATACGGCCCGATTCGATGCCCGGATGGTCGGGCGCGATCTGGGCGAGTTGCTGGAAGCCGGCGAGCGCGCCTTCCGCATCGCCCTCGGCCAGCACCTGCTCGGCCTGCGCGATCAGCGGTTCGAGTTCGGCCTCGACATCGGCCTCCTCGCTCTTGATTGGCAGCTGGCGCAGGATCTGGTCGAGCATCGTCTTGATCTGCGTCTCGGTCCGCGCGGTCGACAGGTCGGCGACGAGCTGGCCCTGGAACATGGCATAGACGGTCGGGATCGACTTGATCTGGAACTGCGCGGCGATGAACTGATTCTTGTCGGTGTCGATCTTGGCCAGCAGTACGCCCTTCGACGCATAGTCGGCCGCGACCTTCTCGATGATCGGCGACAGTGCCTTGCACGGGCCGCACCATTCCGCCCAGAAATCGATCAGCACGAGGCTGGTCATCGACGGGTCGACGACGTCGCGGCGGAAGGCTTCGACGGCTTCGCGTTCGGCGGTGCTCATTCCCAGGGTAGCCAAGATCGTTCCTTTGCGTGTGTCTTTCGCCTTATGTGGTTGCTCAGGCCCTCAAGCCAAGGCTTTTTGGAGATGGTGAGACGGGGCTTGCAGGGTCAGGGGGGCGATGCTAGAGGCCGCCGCCTTACCCCGCCCGGTCTCTCCGGGCGACGGCGCCAGAGCGGGCGTAGCTCAGGGGTAGAGCACAACCTTGCCAAGGTTGGGGTCGAGGGTTCGAATCCCTTCGCCCGCTCCAGTTTTCCTAGAGAAAACAGTATGTTGCAGACGGGCCGCGAAAGCGGCCCTTTCTGTTTTTCGGCCGGGCGTCCACCGGGTGTCCACCGATTTTGCAGCGTGGACGCCAGCGACGATAACCGCATCTCTCAACTATTTTCGCGCGCGTTCGACGGCTGGAGTTTCACGATCACTGGCGAGAACGACGCCGATTCGAGCGCGCAGTCATTCGGGCCAGCTGGTGATGCGGACCGATCTAACGAACGCAAAGGAGCCACGACGCAGGTTCGAGGCACCACCGTTTAGACAGCGGGACATTGGGTCTGTTCAGCCTGGATCGATGACCACCCCGCTCTTTGAGGCACATCCTTGGCCCGTCTCAGGGCCTGACGCCATCAACCCGCAAGGGGTCCGCTACGCATGCGTGCGGCCGCTGCGGCTTTGCCTGCGCGGTGATTGCGGCCCAGCGCCGGACACTTCGGGCGCCTGTCGAGCGGGGATGGTCCTCGCTCCAGGCAGGAGCAGGAAATGTCGCTCGCACTGGCTCAATCCTACGGTTGGAACCTCGCCCGCACGATGATGGCATCGATCGTCATCTTTCAGATCAGCGAGAAGCTGTTCGGAGTCGCCGAAGCGCGCGAGTTCGATGGCGACCCGGCGACAATCGTCCGTGAATATGACCCCTACGAGCCCACGTGAGCACTGCGGTTGATGCGCTCCGCAGCGAGGCGGAGGTTTGGGAATAAGAATGGCTGGCGCCTCGCGCGCCTGGTCGGCGCGCGACCGCTCTCTTTGACGTGGGCGGCCACGTCACCGAGCCGCACGAGGTGCGTCTCGGCCGCCGGTAACGATCGCATGGCGCGGGTCGGCATGAAGCCGACCCTGAGGGTGCGGGCTGTCGTCGTGCGCTGCCGACGCATGCTTACGGCAAAGACCGGCGCCTGATGTAGGCCCGCGGGCTCGCTTTCCCCGCGCGCCTGTTGGCGCGCATTCCTTGAGAGAACCCGTTCTTGATGGTGGCGGCTGCACCGCCGAAACGTCGGCGCCGCGCACGCGCGGCGGCGTTCCGATTCCCGCGCCGGAGGCGCGGCAGCACGTAACGCACCGTATCAGATTTGCTCTACTTTGCCCGCCAACTTGCCCCGGAACGATGCGGGATGCGTCTCTGGGAACAGACCAAGAAACCACAATCAATAGTGGTCGGCTTATGTCACCAGCACAAAATGTCGGCACGAATCGCGGAAATGACTCGACTCCTGGGTCGACTCACGGAATTATGGTTACTGGGTCCATGCTCCATGGCGTCGCTCTGCTTATAGCCAGGAGCACGCGCGGTGCTTCGGGGCGGACGGCCCACCCGTTCGGTTAGATTGGAGATTTTCCATGTCTAATAAGAACGAACGCGGGCGTGATGCTGGCAACGGCCAGTTCATTCCCGTGAAGGTCGCAGAGCGTCGTCCCCGGACGACCATCGTCGAGACCTTCAAGACGGACAAGAACGGTCGGCCTCTAAACTGAGCCGCTCTTGACCTAGCATGGGTCGCCGGGATTCTTTTGAGTCCCGGCGATTCGCGCGTCAAGCCCAAATCGAATCGACGCCGCTGCCGTGTGCAGCGTGCCGAACCTCCAACCAGCCGAGTAGGCACTGATCGCGTCTTACTGATCGCGCCGCCATTGGCCTCGTACATGGCTAACTTGGCCGGGTGACGGCTGCGCCTCGCTCGCCTGGGTCCGCAACCGCGCGGCCGTTACTTTCTTCCCCTGGTCTGACGACCATTCCTCGCGAGGCAAGAAAGCACCGTCCGCGCAGTCCTCCGCTCGCGCTGCGGGCAAAGCTGCGTCGGCGAGCGCGCCCGGCCCGGGCTGGCCATAGAGGCCGCAAAGGGCGGGCTCGAACAGCAAAGGAACATCATCATGGCAACCATCGGCAGCTTCAAGAAGGTCGGCGACGACTATCAGGGCGAGATCGCCACCCTCGGCGTTCAAGCCAAGAACCTCCGCATCGTCCGGGAGCAGAACGTCTCCGGCGATACCGCGCCCAGCCACCGCATCTTTGCCGGCCGCGCCGAGATCGGCGCCGCCTGGACCAAGACCTCGGCCGAAGGTCGCGCCTATCTGGGCCTCAAGCTCGACGATCCGAGCTTCGCTACGCCCATCTACGCCAACCTCTTCGCCGACGAGGGCGCTGACACGTACAGCCTTATCTGGTCCCGCCAGCGTCGCGCGAACGACTGAGGCACCTTCCCCGCCCGGCGATGCCGGGCGGGGAATTTCTTGCGAGCGTGAATGGCGCCCTAACTGCATCGGCGCGCCGGGGGGACAAAAAGCCGGGTCGAGTTTAGCCGCTCCCTCCGGTCGCCGGCGACGCGCCACACCGCGCTGCGGTTGGACGGCCCCGTTGGGCCGTCCTCCGCTGAGAAAGCGCGAAGACGATGTTCAATCCCCCTCCCGCTCCGCGGTTCGTCGATACGGCGGAAGCGGCGCGTATCCTCGGGCTGTCCCCGCGCACGCTTGAGAAGCAGCGATGCCAGGGGCGAGGCCCTGCCTACCACAAGCTCGGCAGCCGGGTGTTATATGCGCTCGATGAGCTGGAGGCGCTGCGGGCGCGGCGAGAACCGGCGACGACCACGTACGCAGACGCGAGCGTCTCGGGTCATGCCACGCCGATCGCTACATCACGGTCCGTCGAGACCGGACCAGTGCGTCGCTAGGTGCCAAAGGGGCGTCGTTCGCTTGCCGGCGGTCAACTCGAGCTGTTCCGCTCGACGCCCGGCGCGATCGCGCCGCGTGATGTTCAGGATCTGATGACCTGGCCGTTCTTCAGCCTCGCCAAGTCGAAGCGGATCAAGCCGATCGACTTCCGGATGGGCGATAACTGGATATCGGTCGAAGCCATGCCCGAACATGGTATGGCGACGATCTGGGATGCCGACATCCTGATCTGGGCAGCGAGCCAGGTCGTCGAAGCGCGCGATGCCGGTCGTCAGACGTCGCGGCTGATCGCCACCACGCCGCATGAGATACTGACGTTTGCCGGCCGCGGCTGCGGTGGCGACAGCTATGCGCGACTTCGCGCTTCGCTTGACCGGCTGCAGACGACCAGCGTCATGACATCCATTCGGCAGCCGCTTCACCGCCACCAGCATCGCTTCTCCTGGATCAACGAGTGGAAGGAACGGCTCGATGCTGATGGTCGTCCGCTCGGCATCGAGTTGATCCTGCCCGACTGGTTCTATGCTGGCGTCGTCGATCGGGGGCTCGTGCTGACGATCGACCGGGCATACTTCCAGCTCACCGGCGGGATTGAACGCTGGCTTTATCGGATCGTGCGCAAGCATGGCGGGCGACAGCCGGGCGGTTGGAGCTTCGACCTCGCGCACCTGCATCTGAAATCGGGCGCCTTGTCACCGTTGAAGCGGTTCAGCTTTGAGGTTCGCGACATCGTTCGCCGGCAGTCGCTACCTGGCTACCGCCTCTCGCTCGCGATCGAGTTTGGGCGGGAGCGGCTGAGCTTTGTCGCTGTGCCCGATGATCCGTTCGATGTGGCGATGCGCCGCGTCGGGTTGACCGCCCCGCGTTGATGGGTCGTACCATCGGGAACCGCCATTCTCGTACGATCAGGAACCGGATGTTCGTACCATCAGGAACCCGAAACGCTGATTAAACACGTGCAAACAGCATGATAGCTGAGCCTTAACTGAGCTAACATTTAGAATCCTTCGGATTCTTACTAACGATCGCGCCGCGTCTGCGCTCGTCTCGACGGCGATGCGCGCGTCGCGATGGTGCTGTTGGTCCACGTGGTGGTCGTCGAGATGAAAATTCAACCGATTGTTGAATTGGTCACGAGTTAGCCCTATGTAGGTCCCGCAGTTGTGGTGATGTGAATCGCCGTAAGAATACAGGGGCGCGCCATGCCAGTGGTGCGCCCCTACTGCGTTCGGGGGCTGGATGCCAGCCCAACCCCCTCCCGTCGTCGCTTACTTTGAGCGTGCTACCTCAATGATTTTAAGCACCAAGGTAGTGAACGCCATGGCCGCCGTAACGATAGCGACCACGAGTATTGCAGTTGTAGGTTCTATGTGAATCACCTCCTTTTGGGCGGTAGATTCCGCACCCCCTGCCAGGGGGGAGCAGGCCGCCAATCTCCGTCCTAGGCGAGGCCCGTTTTTCAGGCCACCAACATTAGAGGCCATTTCCAACGCGCGTTCGGTGGTCCCTCTATATAGTAGCTAGGAGTGGCACAGCCGGCCTGCTCTTCCCGGTAGGTGCGCCTGAACTGTCGACTTCGTCCAGCGGCAGGAAATCGTCTCTGCGGCCTTCGTTGATCCACTTCATGAGGCCGGCGAGCGACGCGGGTGGGAAATTTGCCTCATCGAAATCGGCCTCGCGGATTTTCCGGACCTTCGTGCACAGCTTCCGGACGACTGCCGACGAGATGCCGAGCGCATCGGCAATTCTGTTCTCCGTTACCTCGGCCGCGCTTTTGGTACCGCTGGCTTTAACTGCCTCATACTCACCCCGATAGACCGCCTCGACGTAGTGAGGCCACCACCGGAATTCCTTGATCGCACGAAGTCGAACCATTCGGGGCGCGTCGAACCGAAACCCCACGACGAGGGGCGAAAGCTTCGCGAGTATGGCGGTAAGCGGGTCGATGTGTGCCGCGACGACAGGGCGCCCCCGGCCTCTCAGCTTCGCGGCGCGACGCACGGCCACGGCGGACAGATTGAGTGTCCGTAACCGTGGCACATCGCTGGCCTTCCAGCGATGGCGAAGCCGGTACGCTGCCAACAACTCGGCCCGCTCATGCTTTTTCTGCGTCGATGCGACGGCGGCGAGCAGCAAGGCCGCAAGGGCCATAGGGTTCGTAGATTGCTCGGTCATCATCCTGCCTCAAATCAGATTAGTGCATGTATGCCTGCGACCAAACGTCAGGCACGAGATATTAAGTCCGCGGTCGTTCCCTGGTGCGAGCCATCGCAGTCTTCGGATGGTGGGACCATGCCGTACCGAGGTCCAATTCATCATGGCGCAACGCATGACGCCGGTTGACAAATCCTTTATAAAATCGGATTAGGTTGCGCCTTGACCGCATCGTCGGAGCGAACATGGAAACCGTGAGTCCCGAACTTTTCCTCCAGGACCAGTTCCCGAAGCAGTATTGGCCATTGATCCCGACGACGCTGACGACCGCATATGAGGCGGCCCAGCGGCTGATGAAGGATGAACCGATCCTCCAGGTTGAGAGTGCGGTTGATAATCACGGGCGCCTGATATCTTGGGCCGTCGATTTCGGATTCAAACGGTTGATCGAAAGCGGCCGCCTTCCTTTTGATTACCGTTGGAAGCCCTTCGCCAAACCTACTGGTCGTTATCTTGAAATTCGGCTCCCCCAGTCGGTCGTATCGATCAGCCAAGTTGCCGAAGCGGATAAGCAGCCCCGGAGTGTCGAGTTTCGCAAGAATGGCCGCCTGAACAACGAACCTTGCTTCGACCTTCCTGAGTTCGAATCTGACCAGCAGATCAAAGGTCTGCCGCACCTGCTCATCACACATGGCTACCAGACTCTTGAATTTGCCCACCTCGGCGTGCCACACCCCACCCACAGTAGGGGTTTCCGTTATCTGTCCCCCAATCTGATGCGGCTTCCCCACGAGCTGGCGGACGATCTTCCGCCAACTGAAAACACGGATACCGACTTCGAGGCGCTGAACTTGCTCAAACAGGATCTCGAACAGTGGCGGAGGGACAATGACGTCTAAGTACAACGTCATCCAGTTTCCGGGGGCCGCTCGAGACGATGGTTTCGGGCGGCGCTTGATTCCGGGTCGATTGACCGAAGCGCGAACCGCTCGCGCTTTGAATCAGACCGAGTTAGCTGTGGATGTCGGCGTCAGTCGGCAGGCGATATCCGCCTATGAGCAGGGCGACAAGGTGCCCGAGCCGAGCACTATGCGCACTATAGCCGACGTGCTCAAACAGCCGATCAGCTACTTCACTGGAGAAAGCCCCGCAGCGTTCGGCCCGTTCAGCACGAATTTTTTCAGGAAGACCGGAGCAGATACCAAGAAGCGCAACGCTGCCTGCGCGGTCCACGCTCGTTGGTTCGCTCAAACCGCTTTCGCTTTCGACGATCTCGCGAACTTCCCGACGGTCGATCTGCCGGCGTTCGAACCTGAATCAGCTGGGGCGTCACGTTACGATGACGAGGAGATTGAGCGCATCGCTGAGACGGTCCGCGAGCATTTCGGCCTCGGTCTCGGACCAATATCCAACGTTGTTCGCCTGCTTGAGACGAAGGGTGTTATCGTGTGCCGGCTGGAGATGGTCGGGGATAAGGTGGAGGCGTTCTCATTCTGGAGCGGCGCTAGACCCTTCGTGTTCCTGGCGTCCGACAAAAGTAGCGGTGCCCGCGCACGTTTCGATGCGGCTCACGAACTGGGACACTTGGTCCTGCACCGCTGGATCGGTGCCGAAGAAATTGAAGATAAGGACCGTTTAAAGGAAATCGAGGGTGAGGCGGATCGCTTCGCCAGCGCCTTTCTACTGCCGCGAAAGTCGTTTCCGAACGAGGTGTACTCTCCCCGCCTCATGGCGTTCGTTGATCTAAAGCAGCGCTGGAGAGTCTCGATTCAGGCGATGGTATATCGTTGCAAGGACTTGGGCCTATTCGATGACCAGCAGATCACCAACCTCTACAAGCAAATTTCCTTCAAGAAATGGCGAACGGTGGAGCCGCTGGATGGAGAGCACGGCATCCCGCTGGAACAGCCACTCCTCTTGGGGAAAGTGGCCGACCTGGTGATAAACTCCGGCGTGCTTGCGCGGGACGAGTTGCTTGCCCGCTTGCGGCTGGCGCCTAGTATCGTCGAACGCCTCGCAGGGCTTCCGACCGGCACACTCGACGGCGAGGCCCGTTTTGAAGTCAACCCTACACTCAAATAGCGCGAGATTGCTGGCAGACTGCGCCGTCCTGGCGAGCCGGATATCACAAGCACTTCATGTCGATCGGGATCGGCAAAACTCGCAAAACGCAACGCTCTGCGGCGGGTGGACCGCGGGCAATGGCGACCAGGGGAAGTAGGAGAGGTCGATGTCTGCGCTATTCGAAAACGCCGTTGCCAGCATTCGAATGGGCATCGAGGACTATCGGTCACAGGATCAATTTCGCGACATTTCAGCGGTCAGAAATTACTACGCCGGGCTCCTTCTCCTAGCAAAAGAAGCGTTGGTCCGGCGGGTCCCCAATGAGAATCCAGATCTCATCCTCGCCGCTAAAATGAGGCCAGTGCTCGATGGCCAAGGAATCGTGATGGTCCCCGACGGTAACGTCACGGTCGATTTTGTTACGATCGGACGGCGACTCAAAGACTTTGGAATTCAGATCGACGTTGGTCGCCTCGATGAGTTGCGCAAAATCCGCAACGACCTCGAACACAAATATTCAACGGCTAAACCAGAGGCAATCAAGAGAGCGATCGCCAAGGGTTTCCCCGTGATCGCCGAACTGTTCCGCATTCTCGACAAAGGCCCGGCGATGGAACTGGGTGATGCTTGGACGACGATGTTGGACACGACCGAGCTGTATGAGGAGGAATCGATCCGCGCCCGCACGACCCGCTTACCAATCCGCTGGCATTCAGCGACGGTCAGACGAAGTCGTTTCGAATGCCCAGAATGCAGCTCAGAGCTTATCGTCCAGCGAGACCCTGACAATTGCGAACAGGATAAAGTGGTGCTTGCCTGTGAGGCCTGCGCGACGCTCATCATCGATAGGGGTGAATTCATTGAAGCGATGGTCGATCAGGTGCTGGGTGCAGAGGCGTTCATTCGTGCCAAGGAAACGGGTGAAGACGGCCCAATTTACGATTGCCCGTCTTGCGGGAAGGCCACTTTCATTGACCACGAGTGGGCATGCGCGAATTGTAGTTACGGGCTGAAAAATGATGCGGGAAGGTGTCAGATTTGCTACGAAGCGGTCCCTCTTTCCGAACTCTTACTCGAGCCTCAGCGTACGCTTTGCTCGTACCATCACTACCAAGCATCAAAGGATGATTGATCCTGCATTCGGCGACCTTGGTGAGCGATTGGCGCTTGGCAAGTCGCTCGTTTCGCGCGACTCTGATGGCGTGAAAAGAAGCGTGGATCACCTTCCCGAGGGCAAGCGCCGCGAGCTCTCGCTCGTGGTCCAGATGATCCGCGAAGGCTTCGCGAAAGCAATCGCGCATCGCACGATGCCCCGGTTCCGCAACGGCAAATTGCTCAAGATTATCCTGTTCGGCAGCTATGCCCGCGGCGACTGGGTCGAGGATCCGGTCGGTCGATATTTCTCGGATTACGACCTGCTGGTGGTGGTCAATCATGACGACTTGACCGATGTGCCCGAGTTCTGGCTGGCAACGGAGGACCGGGTTCTGGAAGCGCTGTCGGAGGGCACTTGGCTGCGCACGCCGGTGAGCCTGATCTATCACAGCATCGACGATGTGAACGAGAAACTGAGGCTCGGCCGCTATTTCTTTATCGATATACTGCGCGACGGCATCGTGCTGTTTGAGGAGCCGGATTCCCTGTTCGTCGAGCCGCAACCCCTGTCGGCGGCAGAGGCATTGGCGGAGACGCAGGAATATTTCGGTGACCGCTTCGAAAGCGCCGGCGAGTTCATTGATGACTACCGTAGCAACCTCGAGAAGGGCAGATTGAAGAAGGCCGCTTTTGAACTCCACCAAGCAACCGAGCGGCTCTACCAATGCCTATTTTTGGTACGCACCCTCTATACGCCAAAGACCCATAATTTGAACCGCCTGCGCTCGCTCAGCGAGGATATGGAGCCGACGCTCAAGCAGGTTTGGCCCTCCACCAACAAGGAAGAACGGCAGGCCTACGCGCGATTGCGGGAGGCCTATATCAAGGCTCGATACTCACGCGAATATCGCATCACGGCTGCACAATTGACGTGGCTGGGTGAGCGAGTTTCGCTGCTGCAATCGCTGGTTGAGCGTGCATGTCTGGCGCGTTTGGCGACGCTCGAACAAGCCGCTTAGCGACATCCGCTCAGGGAAATTGGTGGTGCGTTAAGCGCTCTGATCCTTTCCAACGCGATCGAGCTTCGCCCCCGATAGATGTACTCCAATCGCTTTCAATCCTCCCTGATCCGATATCTGGCTCGGACACTTTTCCACGCGATATCTGGGACGGACGCGGCTTTGGTCAGATAGGATACGGGGATGGCGAGATAAAAGCACCGCCGGCAAGCGGGGTGCATGTGGTTGGATCGAAAGGGGAATTGCGGCTGGCAGGGGTCGTTGCATGCCAGCCGCTGACGCCATTGTTGCGGATTTATCAGATACTTGGTGGCTGGCTGCACACGCTAGGCTGCTCCGCTGTACGCCTGGCCCAATAACGAGATTTGCTTTCGGCCTCGATTATGAGGGCAGCGCCTTCCGTCCGCCCCGGTCCCTGAACGGCAGTGATTGGCGTGTGACCTTGGGAACGATCTCTATTCGAACGGGGGCCTGATCGAAGCGGGTGGTGGCCATCTCGATGGTTTGATCGATGATCGACATCACGCCGGCCTCGCTGAGCAGCGATCCTTGCACCAAACGATAATAGTATTCGAAATGATCCAAGCCGAGTTGCTTGTCGCCATGCGTTCTTACGGCCTCCTTGAGGCGATGTCGGCGATCGAAAGTCAGCTCGAACCCGCGCTCTTCTAACGATCGTAACATGTGCGCCGGATTGAACAGGGTAATGACCATGACGTCGCCGAACAGGATCTCCTTGAGCGTCTCACGATCCACCGGCCACCAGGCGAACGGAATCGTTTCCGGGCCGAAGGCAAGATCGCCACTGCCGCTGCCAACCGAGCCGAGTGAAAGCGAGTTCCACTTCGACGCAGGATCGACGGTCTTTACGGCCCATTGCGGCACCTCCGCCGCAGCTCGTTCGGCATGCTTAAATTGGCCCAGGAAATTGCTGCCGAGATTGCCGTTTTGGCTGAGCCGCAAGGCGCCGATCACAACACCCGGACCAGCGTGGACATATTCAAAGCTGCGCTTGCGGCTGCGGCTGACCACTTCCTGCAATTCTTCGAAGTGGAATTTGCTCGGTCCTCCAAGCGAATCATCGACGGATTTTTCGTGCACCCGCGCCATGGCCTCACCCATCGTCTTTCGTTGTCGGGCAAAGCGGTCACGCATGGCTGGGGGAAACTCCGGCGCAGGCCTCTCTCTCGGCTTGCGTGCGACTTCGAAATCGGACGCTTTGGGCAGCTGGTCTGCCGAGCCCGCGATCAAGGCGATCGACACTTCGATCAGATCCGGCGCCGTGCGCTGAGTTTTCAATTCCCCGACGCAGGCCACGCGCATCGTCGACGTGTCGATAAAAGAGATATCACCCATGCGCAGAAACGTGGTGGTTCCGTGATAAATCAGGATTCGGCCACCGAACCCTTGCATATTCTTGAGCGTCATTCGCTCGCCCAATGCCCCATCGCCTGGCGGTAACAGGCGCTGCCTCTGGTGCTTGAGATGTTCGGCGATCAGGTCGCGGTCGCGCTCATAAAAGAACCACGCAAAGCCATCGCCGATTGCTCTGCCCACCGCGAGAACATGGTCGATGACCATCGTGTATCCCGCGAGTTTAGCCATGCGCTGACCGAACCATCGTAGCTGGTAGCGAGCCTTGTTCGCTATCAGAAATTTCTCTTCATGCTTGATCGATCTGTAAGCCGCCTCCACGTCGGCGATCGCGTCGAGCAACCGGAGCTGAAAATCCACGATAGATTGACCCGTGGTAGGCTCGACCTTTGGTGTCGTCAGCATCACCACAACCTGCCAACACCAGCGAAACTCCGCGTCGGCGACGTTTAGAGCTGTCAGGAGGGCCGCTCGCGAGACACGCGGCCGAGATTTGACAGCTTGGTCACGAATGCTGCCTTGGCGCTGTCGAGCCATGAAATTCCCGCCCGGATTTGCAGTGAACAAATCGGGATCATAGCATAAGGGTCAGGGAAACTTCCATCGTCGTCAGAAGCGCAAACTTCGGCGCGAAAGATCGCCTTATGCTTTGGATGCGAACCGCCCGCCATTGACCGGAGTGTTCTTGCAAGCGAATGAGTTGTGATGACCCGAGCCAATCACTCTCACCCGAAGCTGCTGGTCGACCTTGTCAGAGCAGCACACGGTGCGGGCTATGCCGAAGAGTTTCGCGACTATGACTTCGACGCTGAGACGCTCTACCGCTTCAGCGATATCTGCACCATCGACGTTATCGTCGGCGATGGGCCGTGCAAGTGCGTTCGCTTGCATTGAGCGCCTTGCCGTCTGGTGGGCTTGACCGCTGTTGCGTACGTTCATGTCCTGGCACTTAGATACGAAGTCTCAGCCGCCGCGGCGGCAGGCTTCGCGATCGTTGCAAACGCCGCCTGAGGCTGACCACATGCGGTGAAGCCTCAGGCGGGACGCCGACCGTCAGTTCTTCTGCAGCTCGACAATATCGCTCCTGAGCACATGGCCGTCCGTGACGCTGACATGGGCGAAGTGCTCGTCATAAACGTGATCGACCCGAACATGACCGACGAGCTGACGGTGGAACAGCGGGGTGCCCGTCTTGTTCGGTCCTGGATGCGCCGAGACGTGATAGACCTCGAGAACCTGGCCAACTTCGGCGCCCTCCGCGCTGCCGATGCAGACGACGGTACCCTTGCTGTCGATGCTGATGATCGACCCGCGCATGAAATAGCCATGGCCAATCCCCTGAGCGGACACAGGCCCCGCGAGAAGCACGAGGGAGGAGGCCAGGACAGCAGCAGCAAATTTCTTCACGATCAATTCCTTGGTGCACAAAATCCGAAGGGGGATTCCTTCAACTTGCATTGGCGACGATCAGTGAGAGCTGTGCCGCATCGTGTGGCGGCCGTGGCGCTTCGCATGCTTGCGCATGCACGCCTTCATCATGGCCGGCGTCATCATGTCGCCGCCCGCCATCATCCCGGTATGTCCAGCGTGCTTGGCGTGAGACATCTCCATTGCCATTGCTGGCGATGGCTGGGGGGCGGGCGTTGCCGGCGTCGCGGGGTGATGGCCGGCATGGGCGTCGACCTGTGCAAAGGCCGGTGCGGCCAGCAGGAGCGAACCGCTCAACAGTGCGATCTTCAAGGGGGTGTTCATGACATGATGCTCCAATGCGCGGCAGTGCCGCATTCAGGCTCGGGAAAAGCGGCCGGTGAGGTTGAAAATCAGTGCGAAAATCGCGCCAGCCAGAGCGCCGAAGAACAGCGCCGAACACACGCCAGTCGCCAGAGCGAGCACCGAAATCGGCGCCGCAGCCGTGAAAAATGTGATGAACATGTGTGTCGCCGGGCCGATCGACAAATACGCGCCGAGCCAGCAAAGTGCGAAGAGCAGTGCCAGTGTTGCCGCCATCGCTATGGCGCAACGCATCATATCTATCCGGTTCTTCGTCATCGCGAGCCTCCAGTCACCAATGACTTTGCAGGCTGGAGCTTCGACACAATATACGTAATAACCCGATGTCTTTGATTGAGCTCGGCTGCGCGACATCATGGCGCCCGAGGTCAGCGCCCCCGACGCGCCGATCGGTAAAGACGCCATGGATGGGCCCGCACGGCGGACAACCAACGTCGCCCTGATTTGCCGCGAATTGTCGTCGTCGACCATCGGCCTTGCCAGTGGCCTCGCTTGCTTTGGAGGGCCTGCCGCAAAGCGGTTTGGTCGCCGTCGCCCCTAGCCTCATTTCATTCCGGGCATGTCCTTCATCATCTCGTCATGGTCAGCAGGAGCGCTCGCGACGAGCCGCTTGTATTCGTCTGGTGTCATGCCGGGTAACCGCCGCACGAACGCCACCATGTCCCAGATCAGCGGGTCGGGATGCGTCTTGCCCCATGCCGGCATCGCACTGAGTTTAACCCCGTGCTTGATGATCCAGAACTGCTGCGCGGGGCTGAGGTCATTGGTTTTGGCCAATTCGGGTGCCTGCGGATAGAGGCCCTGGCTTATTTCGCTGCGCTCGACACCCGGGCCCAGATGGCAGCTCGCGCACATCTCGGTGTAAAGTCCGGCGCCAGCCGACACGCGCTTCTCCGCATTAAGATCAGCGGGCGGCACGATGTCGCGCGCCCTAACAGCGATCGAGCGGTCGCGCAGGCTTTCGAGCATCGCGTATACCGGGCGCGTGTGCGGCGCGTCCGCCCCAATGTCGTACACGCCAAAATAGACGAACAAGCCAGCGGCGATCAGGATGACGGCGGACAGGATGCCAACGAACGTGCCGCTCGGAAGGTGGTGCCTCAGTCTTGCACGGTCCATCACTCGTCTCCTGTTTTCGCGTGCGCTGTCGATCAAAACCAGAAGCGGACACCGGCCACCAGGCTGGTGCTGGTCGACTTCCTGCCGTCTGCCCGCGCGAAACCAGCGGTGCGGCCGGTTTTCGCTTCGTACGAGACGCCGACATAGGGCGCGAACTGCCGGCTGATCTCGTAGCGCAGCCTGAGGCCTAGCTCCGCGTCGGTAAGCCCGGCACCGAGCCGGTTCTCCGGCACATCCTGCGCGGCAAGATTGATCTCGACGCGGGGCTGGAGAATCAGCCGTTGCGTGATGCGCTGATCGTAATAGCCTTCCAGACGGCCAAGCAGGTCACCCTTGTTCGACAGGAACACAGCGCCCTCGACCTCGAACCAATAGGGTGCGAGGCCCTCGAACCCCACGGTCGCGTAGGTCCGGGCCGGTGTCGGCCGCACGTCTTGACGCACGCCGGCCTGCAGGTTGAAATATGGCCCGACCGCACGACTGTAGAGAGCCTGCACTTCGGCGGCATCGACGCCATCACGGAACACACCTTCGCCCTCGGACTTGACCGTCAGCCGGTTGATGTCGCCACCGAACCAGCCTTCGCCATCCCAGCGATAGCCGTCCCTGCCGTTGCGGATCTGCACCTCGGCGAGGTTGAACATCACTTGCGAAAAGCTGCGACCGCCCTGTTCGCGCATCATGTCGCGGCGCGCCCGGCCCATCTCCGATGCGTTGAACTGCCGGTCGGCGTAGTGATCCATCGGCGGAGGCGGCGCGAGAGTGTGGCCGGCGGGCAATGCCGTGCCGGTCATCGCCATGCCGGGCATCGTGTCCTCGGCGTGCGTGCCAACGGACATGTCCATCCCAGGCATTGATTGCGTCGTCGAGCCGCCGCTGGGCGTGCCCATATCCATGCCCGGCATCGCGCCCGAAGCCTTCACCGCTGGCGCGGATTTCGATGGCGACGTCTCGGGCGTCACCATCCCCGGCATGCCCTCCATCGCGCCGGCCTGGCGAGGTCTGCGCGGCGCAGACTTCGCTGGCGCACGCCGTCCCGCCGGCTTCGCGGCAGGCCGCTTTTTCACCGCGGGCTTTCTGCCTGCGGGTTTCTTGGCCGGTGCGGGCATCTTCATGCCGTTCATATCCATGCCCGACATCGTCTGGGCCGGAGCCGAGAGGGGCAGGGCAAAAGCGAGTCCGGTCGCGAGGGCGACGATGAGGCGGCTCATGCCGCGCCCCCTTTCGGACGAACGCTGACGGTTCGCATCATCCCCGCCATCATGTGGTAGAGCAGGTGGCAGTGGAACGCCCAGTCGCCGACCGCGTCGGCGGTGAAGTCCCACGTCACTTTGCTGCCGGGCTGGACGATCACGGTGTGCTTGCGCGGCGCATGGTCGCCGTGCCCGGTAACGAGCTCGAAGAAGTGGCCGTGGATGTGGATCGGGTGGCCCATCATGCTGTCGTTGATCAGGTTCACGCGGACGCGCTCGCCCTCAATGAACGGGATCGGCTCCATCGTGTCGGACATCTTCACGCCGTCGAACGACCACATGAAGCGCTCCATGTTGCCGGTCAGGTGGATGTCGATGCTACGCGACGGCGCGCGGACGTCGGGGTTTGGCGCAAGCGCCATCAGGTCCTTGTAGACCAGCACCTTGTGGCCGACGTCCTCCAGCCCCTGGCCCGGCTCGCCGGTCCGGTCGGTCGGCATCGGCGAGATCGTCTGGACGCCGGGCCCCTTCCTGACCTGGGGCGCGGCCGAGAAGTCGCGCATCTTCATGGCGCTCATGTCGGTCGCGGCGACGCCGCCCTTCGGCGTGTCCGCGTCCATCTTCATGCCCGACATTGCAGACATACCGGCGTGACCCATGCCCGCGCCGCCGTTCGTCGCGGGCATCGCAGTGGTGCTGGTGGCGAGGCGTGCCGAGCGATTCCGCTCGGCTGTCGGATCGACGCCGCGCGATGCGGCGTGCCCGCTCGACATGTCCATGCCCTCCATCCCGGACATGTTTGCCATGTCCATCCCCATGTCCTTCATGGTCGCGAGCGGGCGGCTTCTCAGGGCAGGCACGGGAGCAACCATCCCGATGCGGGGCGCCAGCGTCGCGCGCGCCATGCCCGAGCGGTCGATCGCCTCGCCCACCAGCGTGAAGGCGCGATCTTCGGTGGGCGTCACGATGGCGTCGTAGGTCTCGGCAACCCCGATCTGGAATTCATCCACCTCGACCGGCATCACATTCTGTCCATCCGCCTGAACGATGGTGAGCCGCAGGCCGGGGATACGGACGTTGAAGGTCGTCATCGACGAAGCGTTGATGACCCGCAGCCGAACGCGCTGGCCCGGCGTGAAGAGCGCCGTCCAATTGTCTTCCGGCCCGTGCCCGTTGACGAGATACGTGTAGGCCGCGCCGGTCGCATCCGAGATGTCGGTCGGGTCCATCCGCATCCGGCCCCAGTCGGTCCGCTCCTTGAGCTTCTGATCGCGTCCGGACAACAGACCGGCCAGCGTCTGGCGCTGGAAGTTGAAGGTCCCTGGATTGACCTTCATTGCCCGGAAGATCGCTTGCGGTGACATTTGGCTGTGATCGGAGAGCACGATGACGTGCTCGCGGTCGAACCTGACCGGATCGGCATCGGCCGGATCGATGACGATCGGGCCGTAATGGCCAAGCTGCTCCTGCATCCCCGAGTGGCTGTGATACCAGTAGGTGCCGTTCTGCCGGATCGGGAATTCGTAAAGATAGCTCGACCGGGGTTTGATGCCGGGAAACGACACGCCCGGCACGCCGTCAAACTGTGGCGGTACGAGCAGGCCGTGCCAGTGGATCGAGCTGTCTTCGTCGAGATCATTGATGACCCTGAGCCGCACGTTCTGGCCCTCGCGCAGGCGGATCAGCGGTGCGGGTACGGTGCCGTTAATACCGATCGCCCGCGACGGGCGGCCGTCGCTCATCATGGTCTGACGCGCTATCCTGAGCGTGATATCCTCGCCCGATACGGTCGGGAGCGGGGCGATCAGCCCCGCCGACACCGACTGCGCCCAAGCCGGCATCCACGCGGCCAGCGCGATGGCGCCGCCGGTGACGCCGGCGCCGCGCAGCAAATGGCGGCGATCGATGACGTGGTCCATGATCTTCCTGTTCGAACGCGTTGGAGGCTGTTGCTCCTCGATACGCAGCTGATTTCATCAACCCTCGCCTTTGGGGGACAAATCTCTCGTGCAGAGTCTCGCCCAGCAGATGGCCAAGCCGCAGTTGGTCCCAGCCCGAATGCGAGGTCTATTGGACCTCGCTCAGCATCGCTGCGAGCTTGATCCGTGCACGCCTAAGACGGGTCTCGACCGCCTTCTCGGTGATTGCCAGTACGGACGCTGCATCCGCCTGGCTCATGCCTTCGATGGCATGCAGGACGAGCGGCTCGCGTAGCGACGAGGGGAGTTCGGCAATCGCGCGCCGCAGGCGAGCGAGTTCCTGACGATCGGCTGCCTGGACGTCTTGCCCGGGTCGATCTTCGCGCACGTTTTCGACCGCCGCGTCGATCGGGAGCGCGAACGAGAAGAAGCGCCGAACCTTGCGTCGTCGTGCCCAGTCGCGGCATTTGTTGATCGCGATGGCCACGAGCCAAGCGCGCATCGGTCTGGCTGGGTCGTAACGCTTCAGCGCTAGGTGCGCCGAAACGAAGGTCTCCTGGACGATGTCGAACGCCTCGTCCGGATCGCCGACGCTGCCCAGTGCCAGCCGATAGAGCGCGCTACGGTGCCGACGCACCAATTCACCGAAGGCGGCTTCCCGACCGACGAGGCTGAGCGATGCCAGTTCGCCGTCGGACAGCGTCGCCAGGTCGAGAGTCACTGGGCGTCGGTCGTCAGCGCCTTGACGACCGCGCGATCGAAGGCGGCGGTCTGGTCCGGTCGCAGGATCTGGCGCATCGCGAAAACGTGCGCGAGCGTCTCCTTCTGGAGCTCGCCCATCACCTGGTGTGATGCATCGACGGCAGCGCCGACGCGCGGCCCGTTGCCTTGCTCTCCCTCGATCGCGTCAGCGAGACGGGCGTTGTCGGCGCGCAACTCGAGTTCCAGTGCCCGACGACGCACCGCGAAGCGCTGTTCGAGCATCTCGAGCTTCATCTGCTGGACGGTGTCGAGCTTCAAATCATGGTGAAGCAACGCATGGAGTTCGGAACCCTTCGGCTCATGCGGCGGGATCACCAGACGACCGATCGCCACCCCAGCAATTGCCGCGAGGAAGGCGATCAGTGCGACGATCAGCGTGCGGCGATTGACCATCAGCGGTCGGCCGCGAGCAGCGTCGATGGCGCCAGCGGCATCGATGGCCCGAGTGGCGATAACGCCGCCGCTTTAGCGGGAGCGGGCGAAAATGCCCCGGCCGTTGCCCCGAGCGCGATGGCGCCGAGCGCGGCAATGGCGATGAACGGAGTTCCAAAGGCCGCATCCGAGCGGCGACGCTCGCGGATACGCGCCATCACCGACTGGTCGATTTCGAGCAGGCCGGGATGATCTCCCGCGGTCAGGCGACGCAAGTCGGCATCGAGGTCGATCGTCATCTTCGTCTCCACACTGGTCATCTGCGATACGCGCCGGCGCTTGGCGGCCCTCACGTTGCCCGTGCCCGCTCCTATCGATCAGAGAAACGGTGTAGCCCGCGCTAAGCGTGAGATGCTCCAATCCAGTGAAGGCAACAAGACCTCCGACGCGGGCGCGAGACGGTGGATATTTGTCCGGATGCATGCGCGTTTGCGCGGCGAAGCGCGGTATCGTCTCCCCGCGCGGCCGCCACCGCGCCGCGTATTGCGCTCGCTTGGCTCGCGTTCACGAGGGGTCGCGCTTCCGGGCGCGTAACCCTTCATGGCGTCACCTGTTTTCCGCCCTTGACCCTGACACGGTGTCAAACCCCATATCCACCAGCCTGGAGAACAATGATGACGAATCAGGCACGGAACGGACACGACAACGTAAGTAAGCCGGGGTGCTGTGAGGCGCCGCCAAGCGGCGCGCCGAGCGGGATCATGGTCAAGGACCCTGTCTGCGGCATGGACGTCGATCCGGCGACGACGCCGCACCACTCGGCGCATGCGGGACAGGAGTATCACTTCTGCTCGGACGGTTGCCGCACCAAGTTCGTCGCCGATCCAGTTCGCTACCTGAAAAGTAAATCCCACACGGGACCGGAGGCAGCACCCGGCACGATGTGGACGTGTCCGATGCATCCGCAAATCCGTCGTGACGGTCCGGGGACGTGCCCGATCTGCGGGATGGCGCTGGAGCCAGAAGAACCGTCGCTCGACGACAAGCCCAATCCCGAGCTGGTCGATTTCACGCGCCGGACATGGGTAGCGGCCGCGCTGACGGTACCGCTGCTCGCGATTTCGATGGTGGCCGAGATACTCGGTGTCCAGCTCGTGCCGCCCGCGATCAATCCCTGGGCACAGCTCGCGCTCACGGCGCCGATCGTGTTGTGGGCGGGCTGGCCCTTCTTCCAGCGCGGCTGGACCTCGATCGTCACCCGCCATCTCAACATGTTTACGCTCGTCTCGATCGGCGTCGGCGCGGCGTTCGCCTATAGCGTCATCGCCACGATCGTGCCCGGCATTTTCCCGCCATCCTTTCGCATGCACGGCATGATCCCTGTCTATTACGAGGCGGCAGGCGTCGTCGTGACGCTCGTGTTGCTGGGCCAGGTACTCGAACTGCGCGCGCGCGCAGCGACCGGGCGCGCGATCCGCGCTTTGCTCAACCTCGCTCCCAAGACCGCGCGACGCATCAGCGCGAGCGGCGAGGAGACGGAAGTCGATCTTGCCGACGTCACAACCGGCGACCGGCTGCGGGTGCGGCCGGGCGAGGCGGTACCGGTGGACGGCGTGGTCGTCGAAGGCAGATCCCCGGTCGATGAGTCGATGCTCACCGGCGAACCCGTTCCCGTTGTGAAAGAGGAGGGTGGGTCGGTGACCGGTGGCACGGTCAACGGCACCGGGGCGCTCGTCATCGAGGCGCGCGCGGTCGGGTCGGACACGGTGCTGGCGCGAATCGTCAAGATGGTGGCGGAGGCGCAGCGTAGTCGCGCACCGATCCAGGCGGTGGCCGACCGCGTGTCGGGCTGGTTCGTGCCGCTCGTCGTCGCGATCGCCGTCATCACGTTCCTGGTCTGGAACCTGGTCGGTCCAGAGCCCAGATTCGGGCACGCATTGCTGAACGCGATTGCCGTCCTGATCATTGCCTGCCCCTGCGCGCTCGGGCTTGCGACCCCGATGTCGATCATGGTCGGCACGGGACGCGGGGCGCATGCCGGTGTCTTGATCAAGGACGCCGAAGCCCTGCAGTTGATGGATACCGTCGACACGCTGGTGATCGACAAGACCGGCACACTGACCGAAGGCCGCCCGACACTGGTCGCGGTCGAGACGATGGCAGGGTTCTCCCGAAACGAGGTGATCGCGGCTGCGGCCGCGGTGGAGGTAAGATCCGAGCATCCGCTCGCGCATGCGATCATCACCGCCGCTCGCAGGGAGGGGCTGAAGGTGGTCTCCGTTGACGACTTCGATTCCCAGACGGGCTTCGGGGTGAGCGGCCGTGTTAGCGGCCGCGACGTGGCGGTGGGCAACGCAGCGCAGATGCGTCGAGTCGGTGCAGACATCATACCGCTGGAAGATGTGGCTGATCGGCACCGCGCTGAGGGTGCGGGCGTCTTGTTCATTGCCATGGACGGTCGGCTGGCCGGAATGCTCGCGGTCGCCGACCCGATCAAGCAAGGTGCGCGAAGTGCTATCGCGGCTCTGCGCGGTGAGGGTCTGCGCATCGTCATGCTGACAGGAGATGCCGAGGGTACCGCGAATGCCGTTGCGGCGGCCATCGGCGGGATTGAAGAAGTACATGCCAGCCTCAAGCCCGAGGACAAGGCGCGGATCATCGGCGAACTGAAGGCGAAGGGCGCAGTGGTTGCGATGGCGGGAGATGGCATCAACGACGCGCCGGCTCTAGCCGCAGCGGACGTCGGAGTTGCGATGGGCACCGGGACCGATGTCGCGATCGAAAGTGCGGGCATGACGCTTACCAAAGGCGATCTCGCGGCGATGGTGCGAGCCCGACGCCTGGCGAAGGCGACGATGCGCAACATTCGGCAAAATCTGTTCTTCTCGTTTCTGTTCAACGGGATCGGTGTGCCGGTCGCAGCCGGCGTGTTGTATCCGGTTTCCGGTATCCTGCTGTCACCGATGATCGCTGGCGCGGCGATGGCGCTCTCAAGCTTCACGGTGGTGACGAATGCTCTCCGTTTGAACGCCGCCAAACTATGAAGATCGGGGAGGGATCGGCAGCGAGCGGCGTTTCGCAGCGCATGATCCGCCACTATGAGGGAATCGGTCTGATCGGTGCCGCACCGCGTCGCGATTCCGGCTATCGGGACTATTGCGATGCCGACCTGAACAGACTGCGGTTCATCGCCAATGCGCGATCTGGGTTTTCCGATCGAGGAGATAAGGGAATTGCTCGAGCTATGGTCGGACACCTCACGCGCAAGCGCCGATGTTAGGCGCCTCGGACTCGCCAGAGCCGACCACAACCGTATCGAATCGCGTGACAATGCACCTCTGCCGAGATCGCAAGGGGCGGTGCGGTAGAATCTCTTCGCCGGCGAGCGCAGTGGCGTAGCTGTGGTAGGTAGCGCTCGGTGCCGAGAAAGCTGTTTGGCTACCAATCAATGCGTCATGAGCACTGGCACGCAAGGATCGTCGATGATCGATCTTGTGACGCCGCCCAGAATGATTTCGCGGACGCGGGAATGCGCGAAGCCGCCGATGGCGAGAACGTCGGCGCGGCGGGAAAGCGCGAACGCGCGGAGTTGATCGGCTGTCAGCCCGCCGTCATCGAACCGGTTCATTTCAACCGTGAAACCATGGCGGGTCAGGAACGCTTCGATACCGCTTCCGGGTAGTTCGTCCCCTGGAAGGTTTTGCGGCGCCGGCCCCACTGTCACGACGTCGATATGCGCGCTAGGCTCGGCCAGTGCTATGAGATCGTGCATTACCCGGCAGGATTCGGCGGAGGGCTTCCAGCCGAGCACGGCGCGCCGGATCGGCGGCAGAGTTTGTTCGGGCGGTAGAAGAACAATCGGCGTTCCGCCTCCGATGAGCTGCGTCTCGATGAGACGCCTGCGTAACCATGGTGTGCGCCAGGTCTCTGGCGGACCGATGACGACAAGGTCGCCCAGATGCCACGTGTCCCGAAT
>Ga0307510_10001393_pt1 | contig 26510 bp, 29 predicted proteins | sample 12_EM_MG_FD_207224 | JGI IMG/M metagenome (GOLD analysis project Ga0307510, IMG submission 207224) | Populus trichocarpa ectomycorrhiza microbial communities from riparian zone in the Pacific Northwest, United States - 12_EM | ecosystem: Host-associated > Plants > Roots > Unclassified | place... | reverse complement strand
TTCTAACCGTGGGTCCACGATATTACTACCTCAATTCTCCATCTACACGCTCATCTTCATTGCAATAGCGGGGTAAGGATCATATCCTTCTATGATGAAATCATCGTAAGTGAAACCCTCGATGTCGGTGATGTCGCGCTCCCAACGGAGAGTAGGAAAAGTGCGCGGTTGACGGGTAAGTTGCACCCTGAGTGCGTCCACATGGTCCCGGTAAACATGAGCATCTCCGAGCTGAATGACCAACTCGTGAGGAACCGTATCCGTAACACGCGCGATCATGTGCGTTAGTAGTGCGTAAGATGCGATATTGAATGGGATTCCAAGCCCCAGGTCCGCGGAGCGTTGATACATGAGGCACGATAATCGCCGCGGTGCGCTGGGGTTATCTTGGCCCGGCAGGTGGACATAGAATTGACACATCATGTGACAAGGCGGCAGTGCCATAAGTGGTATATCTGTCGATAGAAGACGATTGAAGCATTGTGTGCAATGGAAGGTCAGGGACAAACCTGCGGGATTCCAAGCACTCATGATGATCCGACGATCTGTTGGATCTTCCTTGATTTTGCGGATGACTTCGCGCAACTGGTCGACGCCCTGACCAGAGTAGTCCGTGTCCGCATCGACATAATTTGCACCAAAATGCCTCCATTGGAAGCCGTAAACGGGGCCTAAATCCCCAGCACGGCGATGCCCCAACCCTCGCTTCTCGAGGAATTCCTTCGACCCGTTCCCGTCCCAAATCTTGACGCCCTTCTGCGATAGAAGGGTCGAGTCTGTCTGCCCTTTGATAAACCAGAGGAGTTCCTCTATTATCCCGCGATGGAATGTCTTTTTGGTCGTGAGTAGAGGGAGGGTAGAGTTCGCCAGGGAGAAGCGAAGGGAGGGGGGTGCGAAGAGGGAGATGGTGCCGGTCCCTGTGCGATCTGGACGCGATTCTCCAGTGCCGAGCACGTCTCTGATAAGGTTGAGATACTGCAGCTCATCGTGTGCTTTGGCGGAAGTGGATGTAGAGGACATGATGAGGGTACGATGACCACAAGTACGCTGGGTCGCGAGGGTGAAGCACTGGCAGTACAAACGGAAGGACGCGTCGACGCGACTATGACATAATCAACCATTTGCCCCGACTTTCTCGTCTTGGTGAGGACGAGGTGGGCGACAATGGCGCCATCTCCAAACCCCCCAGAAGAAATTGGTATATATTTCCCCCCATCCTTCTCGTCCCACGTCTGAAATATCCCCGCAGATTTCAGCTTTTTTGGAGGGGCAGAGAGCCTCTCTGAGGGCAAGCAACCTGCCACCTGGTCACCTAGGCGCACGGTGATTCCTCACCCGCAAAACGTTCAGAATGTCTATGGTCCAACGCCGCAGGGCCCATCAGATTTTCTCTGGCTAATGACAGAGGAGCCTCATCGCTCGAGACGTAGGGCCATCATGAAAGCTCACCCCGAAGTGAGTTTCGAATCACCTCTTGTCTTTTCTCGGTGTATCTTGCCATTGGACTGCTCGGAAGTGCAAAACAATGCACAGCCGGATTCCGCAACCTTTACTTTGTTTCATTTTTGGATGACACGAATTATTTGATTCGCTGGCCTGTATATGACCTTGATCTTTTGCTCCGATTGACACCTCATCTTGGTCCGGCTCTCTCCATTCAACCCAATGAGTCCATTCTTTCTTAGTGATATGTCTTCTGAGCCCCTTTTCAGGTCACCAAGCTCATGGGTCATGAGCCACGTACAAAATATATTGTTCTCGCTGTCGTGATCCTGCAATTCACGATCGCGTTCCTACTTCGACATGCCCACCCTCTCTCCTGGACATTTCTTGCCGCAGCATACGTCGTTGGCGGCACCGCTAATCATAATCTGTTCCTTGCGATTCATGAGATTACCCACAACCTAGCATTCAAAGGCGTGAAGGCTAACAAGATGCTGGCGATCGTAGCCAACCTGCCGATCGGTGTGCCATATGCTATATCTTTCAAGGTGAATCAAGTATCGGGTTGCTAGGGCAAGCCTTGTCAACTCATGTGTCTGGGCTGGTAGGGATACCATTTAGAACACCACAAATACCTTGGTGAAGATGGGATAGACGTCGATCTCCCCACAAGAATGGAACTCCTCTGTCTTAATAACGTCCTCGGCAAAGTATTTTTCTGGTCAGTGTTACGGTTACGTCTCTTTTTTTAACATCCCAGCCAACCGTTGTATCCGAAACAGCACGTTTCAGATCATCTTTTACGCCCTTCGCCCGGGATTCGTCCGCACCCAGAAGCCAACTTACTGGCACTTTATTGGAATAGCGACTCAGTTGTCCTTCGATTTTCTACTTGCGACCTTTGTATCGGGCGGGCCGCGCATGCTCATCTATCTCATTATGTCCAGCTTCTGTGCTGGTAGTTTGCACCCGCTGGCGGGTCATTTCATTGCTGAACATTACGTGTGGGACAACCTGCAGCAGGAGACGTACTCTTATTACGGGTGGCTTAACATTTTTGCTTACAACGTGAGTGATTTCCGACTATGTGACCTAGCACGCGAGTGATTCTCTCCAGGTCGGTTATCATAATGAACACCACGACTTTCCTTCTGTACCTTGGACACGGCTACCAAGGCTGCGAGCCCTCGCGCCTGAGTTCTATGATACACTACCTTCGCATCCTTCATGGCCGATGGTTATAATCAACTTCATCAGGGACAAGAACGTCGGTATCTTTGCGCGGGTAAAGCGTCCCCCGCGTGGGATCAAGACGGTCCCACCTGCGGTCGAGTTGGATGGGGGATGTGCAGACGAAGTGGCACCGGTTTGTCGACTAGAGACCAAGGAGCGGGATGGCGAGACCGTGAGACGGAGAAAGTAGCTGCTCACTGGTCGACACGGTGGGCACCAGGAATAGAGACTAATTGTTAATGTGTGGTTCTACGTGAGATATACAAGTACATGTTACCGTTACCGTTACCAAATGGATCGCACGTGACCCGCTCGAAGTGGATGTGCAAGGCAAGGCAAGGGGCAACAGCAACAGGAAGGCGCGTTCACCCTTGGCCTCACAGGCCTCACCACACGTTCCCCCAGGACCATGTTCTCCTCCAACTCGAGACCTCTCCCCCCGCGAACGGATAGCGTCAACGCTGTTAAACATCTGGACTATTTCGGCTCCATCGATGAAGAACTGCGTGACTGCGAGAGAGTACGGCGCCAGGGCCAGGAAGAAGATCTACGGGAGGCGCTGAGCCGCATGATGGCCAGGGTAGAAGAGATGGTGAGGTCTCGTTGGGGCCACTCTGACACTCTCCGCTGCTGTGGCCCAGATCGTGCTAACTGATCACCAGGGTGAGACGCTCAAATCGTCCTACCAAACAACTACGGATCTTGAGACGCAACTCACCCTTGCGGAATCGAATCTCAAGCTCGCGCTCGCGAATAATGAGATGCTCGAGGACGCACTAAAAAGTGGCTCGCTCTCCAAGGACGTCGGCTGGCGTCGCTCGTCACGCGACACTCATTCCGTACAGCCTGTATCTTCCCATATGACGGAGGCATCGCTGCCTGGATCACAGTCCCAGACGACGAGCATCGACGAGAACGAGACGCAGGGAACTCCAGACTCACCGGGCTCTGACCACGATAGTCTCGCACCCTCGCCCGCCCCAACACCACAGCCCGATTCACGTTTCTTTCGTTTCCGCTTTACAGGCAGCGGACGATCAACACCAACGCAACCCCCGAACTCCCCTCCCCTCACATCGCGGCCACAACGCACATTACATCCCGCATCGGGCCACTTGACATCCGCATCGTTACCCTCGCTCGTCCCACTGCGGCCGGCCAATGATGAGCTTGAAGAATTGCGCACACAACTCTTGGACGAGAAAGGCAAGTCGGAGAAGATCGCACGTGAGAAGAAAGAACTGGAGGGCGAGCTCGAGAACCTGAGCCAAGCGTTGTTCGAAGAAGTTCGTGATTTTCCTGACCCTTTTGCCCGTCTTCGCTCTGCTGACTTTGTTCATGGCACTCAAGGCGAACAAGATGGTAAAGGTAGAGCGCATCAAGCGTGCAGAAGCAGAGGATGAACTCAAGGATGTGCACGCCGAAAAAGAGGCTCTCAAAGCTGCACTTCGTCTGATCGAGGAAGATCGCATGCGCGTAGAGAGCATACACCAACCCCATGTAAATGGCATCAACACGTCCCACTCCGCTGTCGGCACCACACATTCCCGCACGTCATCACGGGAAGCAGTTGTGTCTCCACCACGCCCACGCGATTCGCCCACGCCCCCGTCTCCACCTCCACCGACCGCGCAGTCGCAGTCGCAGTCCCCGACAGACATGATGATTTCAACTGCGACCCGAGACGCAGACGATGTACCGTCCTCCCCCGCACCACCCTCCCCTGCACCTCTCTATGTCCCCCCGCCACATCTCGCAGACTCGGCGCCCGCCTCGCGCACGGGATCTCCTATGCCGCTACCCCACCCCCATCGCCTATCTCACCTCCGTCCTGCAGCGCCACCACCTGCGCCACCACCGCCCTCTGCGGCAGACGGGTTTCCCATCTCGCCGTGGGCGTCTCCGCCGCTCGGCGAAGATGACGCAGAGGAAGATGCCGAGAGACGCCTGTCGGTGCCACAAATCGTCACGTTGAGCTCGCCGACTGGCGAGGGTGAAACTGCGGGTCCTTGGGGCACGGGGGCTTTGGCCTGGCAGAATGACATTGTTCCGAGGCATTCGCTCGCGGACAAATGAACGCCGACGCTGTACAGTACTGCACTGCTTTGACGTCAAACTGCGAGACTTTTTTTTTTGCTACACAGTGACGATCGCATTTTAGGATTAGCTATGCAAAAACATCTCCCATGTCCCGTTTTCTTTCGTACTGGCATAGCTCTCCCCTTTACTCTCGCAGCTCTTACAGTAGTATCTCCCCTTTCACCCTTTCTCGAGTTTTCAGCATCTGTATCGCCAATGATAACCACGCGGATCCGCAGGCGGCAATGGGGCGCTCCTCAGATGTGCATGTACAGCAATCTTTGTAATATACCGTACCGAGGGAGTCAGCGCAAGATGTATCTCAAACGAGGATTGCAAGCAAGTCACGGGAACATAGCATCTTTGAGAAAGCGGTTGCGGTTGCGACTGAAAATCTACCTTTCAAAAGCACCGGAATAAGTGGAGCCTTCGGCGGATCTGATACGTACCATTCTCATTCTCTGCTCTGCGTCAGAGAAGATTACAGGGGTGTACGGAGGCCTTGTCGACTCGACTCCAGTTGGCCCGGCGATAGCCGTGGGGTTTTTCACTCGAGATTGCGAGGATGGCGCTATCCTTGGCCTTCAAAGACCTTGCGCTTTACGGGCTCACCCTCGCACTTGCTTTTCTCCTCGTCCTCCCTTTCCTTACATCCGACCCCAATAAGCCTGATCACGACGCACTAGTGGGAGATAAGCGCGAGAACAACAGCAGCAGCGGCCGCGACGACACTGCCACAAATACAGCTACTAGTAGAACTACGACGAACACCATTATGCAGGCACCGCGCGAGGATCTGCCCCCGCCCAAGGACGACCCATTCACGCTTGAGGAACTCAAGGCGTTTGACGGTTCCGACGCGAGCAAACCAGTATATGTAGCCATCAAGGGTACGTTGTCGTCCTCGTCCTCGTCCCTTCCTCTATTCTCCTATCTAAACTGCCAACGCCCAGGAACGGTATTCGACGTGTCGCGGAAGCGCGAGACGTACGGGCCCGGCGGGTCCTACGCGGTCTTCGCTGGTAAGGACGGCTCGCGCGGGCTCGGGTTGTCGAGCCTCGAGCCCGAGAATGCCGTGCCAGATTGGAGCACACTCGAGGAGAAGGACCGCAAGACGCTCGACGACTGGCATGCTTTCTTTACGTGCGTCCCTTTTCTATCCCCTGTTTCTGCTTCCCCCCTTTAATCCGTGATTCGGTGTTGACGTACGGTCGCCCATCTGTTTCATGGCCCCCCTTTTTTCTCCATTGTAGGAAACGGTATCATATCGTCGGCCGCGTCAGTGACTTGCCAGATGCGGTTGCGAACAAGTGATGCCTATTCGCGCTTGTTGCGAAATAGACTAGGACGTGTGTGCGGTGTGTACAGAGGAAGCAGATTATGTTGGTTCTCTCTGCGACTTGCTTTGCGAATTGTTTTTCTCCTGCTATATATGTACGAATAAAAGTGATGCCATGTTTTTTTGATCTATATCCAAATATGAAAAATCCTCGGCTTTGTTGTCTGTCTGGGACACCACGAGTCTTGTTGCACGTACATCGCAGGGCAGTATAGCCTGAGCATACCATCAACTAAAGGCGAGGTACAGTGGTCATCTGTATTATGGTATCATCGTAGTGTGTCCTGTGGTAGTACAAAGGCACTCTGATTGATCAACGCCCACCGCTGATTTAGCCTTTTCAGTTGATTGACCTACCAGCCGCATCATTATCGTATCCGGAGAAATGATGGGATCGGAGATAGTTCCAAGGGAAAGATAGGTATGAGCGAGCCATGTGCGAGTTCAGAGACGCCGTGTCGAGAGTTGACTGGATGACGTCCATGCTTGCTTCACCTTGTTTCCCTGTGCCATGATTCTTCCGAGTGGCGGGTGAAGTTGTGATTTTGTGAAGGATCGCGTTCGCGGAGTAATCTTGCCCACCGTATCCCCATGTGCGCGCACTGGTGTGGGATTAGCATGGATAATAATAGACAGTCAACATGTCAAAGCCCATACTGTACTACAGCATATCACCTGTCTATCCCCGCGTCTGTGCCATGGAGACGAATAATATACAGTACCATACAAAAGGAAATCTGGAAAGGTGGAGCCAAAGCACCCCTCCCTCCATGTATTTCCTTTCTGCACAAGGTTTCCCTTGACACGGGCCGCAGCGATGTCAAATGGTTTGCTGCTCTATACATGTGCCATTGTTCAGAGAGAACCGTGATCCTTGACTTGTGAACTGGGGGTGTAATATATCGGCCCTAAAAGGTCAGGCAACCACAGGCACGGGCGCGTAATTGAGGGGGATGACAACGGACAATAAGGGAAAGCACATCATGTAAATGGTCCCGTGTCAACGCGAGCCACAGCTGATGGGATGGTTCGATAGGGAAGCTGCCGGACTTTCCGGAACCCCAAAGGCGGATGAGGCGTAACGCTATCTCTCCCAGATATTCAAGTGGGTGGGATGAGTAGGTAGGGAGGGGGAAGAGGGGGGAATGAAATGATGGCTCATGGAATGGACATCGTTTCTATTAATAAGGAGAGAGAGGACATTAATATGCGCACGCACAGAGGGTCAAGTTAAGCTGGCTGGCTGGTTCAATGAAATATTTTGAGCTGTTTACCCGTTGTCTCACAATATTCTTGTCCTTTCTGGTCCCACTCAATTTGCCCTCTTTCTTCTCTCCCTCTACATTTACTCCTCCCCCCTCCCCAACCCCCCTTGACTCCCTTATCCCTCCTTCTCTCAATATGGGTTGCGTACCATCATCTGTCGTTGACGAAGAAGCCAGAGCCCGTGCGTCTCCTTTTCAACACACACACACACTGGCTTATCACACCCTTACCTTCCCCTCACAGGCAATGAGGAGATCGAGAATCAACTCAGGCGAGACAAGGTCATGGCGAAGAACGAGATCAAGATGTTGTTGCTTGGTGCCGGCGAGTCTGGCAAGGTATCCCTCCCCCCCGTCATTCGTCCACCAGCAATCTCCTGACAGCCGAACCTCTCCCGCCCTAGTCTACGGTGCTCAAGCAGATGAAGCTCATCCACCACGGTGGTTATACCGAGCAGGAACGCGAATCGTACAAGGAGATCATATTTTCCAATACCATCCAATCCATGCGTGCCATCCTCGAGGCCATGCCCCAACTGGACATCTCACTCTCCCTACAGAACGATGCCCGCCGGGCGGTCATCCTTTCCTTACCTCCACAAATAGAGTCCGACGTCCTCCCGGGAGATGTCGCCGATGCCGTCAGGGGGCTCTGGAGGGACCCTGGCGTGCGTGAGGCCGTCAACCGTTCTCGCGAATTCCAACTCAACGACTCAGCCGTCTACTACTTTGGCGCTATTGATCGCATGGCCGACCGCCGTTATATGCCGACAGATCAGGACATCCTTCGGAGTCGTGTCAAGACGACAGGCATAACTGAGACTGCCTTCAAGATCGGCGAGCTTACGTACAAGCTTTTTGACGTCGGTGGTCAGCGAAGCGAACGGAAGAAGTGGATACACTGTTTCGAGAATGTCACTGCTCTCGTCTTTTTGGTTTCTCTCAGCGAGTATGATCAGATGTTGTACGAGGATGAGAGCGTGGTATGTCATGACTTTTGCCTTTGTTCGTCTCCCCATTATTCACTCATCGATTACCTAGAACCGCATGCAAGAGGCACTCACCCTCTTTGATTCAATATGCAATTCTCGGTGGTTTGTCAAAACCTCCATTGTATGCACACCTTTTCGTCGTTTTGGGAACCTAGTCTTACCCATCCTTCTCAGATTTTATTCCTCAACAAGATTGACCTGTTCGCTGAGAAGCTCCCTCGATCACCCCTAGGCGAATACTTCCCCGACTACACCGGCGGGCCTGACTACAACTCAGCTTGCGAGTACCTCCTTCAGCGCTTCGTTAGTCTCAACCAAAGTGCGGCAACAAAGCAGATCTATGCGCACTATACCTGCGCTACAGACACAAATCAGATTCGATGTACGTCTTCTCATTGTCCCTTTCACAAAACGCATGCTAAAAGGTGTTCCCTAGTCGTACTAAACGCAATCTCGGATATCCTTCTGCAGATTCATTTGCGGGAATGCGGTCTTTTGTAACTGAGTGGCGCCAACGGCTGGGGCGAAACCAACGCAGCGCCGCCCTTCAAGCGAGGCCCAGAAGACACGAAAAACCGGAGATGCCGCGATGTTTGAACATTCATATTGTATACCTCTCTCGATCCTAATTCTCGCCTCTAACGTTTCTTTCTCCCTGTCTTTATTCCTCCATCTTCATGCACCATCTACACCTGCATCGCCTCCAACCCTCCCCCTCTTCCACTTTCCTCCGTTTTCTTCATTCTTGTCCAAATTAATTTGCTATCCCTGCCCTAGGCGCGGACCATTACCCAAGCCATTCTCGTTGCGGACGACGCTGTCTATTCATCTCAATTCCCTGCGATACGTTTATCACGACTTTCTGGTCTCTTTACCATGTGGAAACACTTGTCCTGGCTCTTCGGCCACTTTCGGACCTATGGGGTTAATGGCAGCATGCTTCACGATTTTATCATTTCCTTCCCTCTTTGTCTGTGCTTGTGTGCGTGGGCATACCCTATGCGATCCGTTGTACGTACAAAAGTATGTCGTTAGGTCGTGTTCGAGGTACGCGTTTGCTATGCCAAATCGGTTTGTATGAATGAGCATGTTGCGAGGCTCGGATTCGATGGGTTTGGTTTGGGATTATTACTTATTACTTCCTTTCCTTCAGGTTACGCTTCTCCGCAGTATATACTGTAAAAAACTTATTTAATTCTGAGGAATATCTAAAAATCTACGAACGCAGCTGCGCACGTTACGTTATTGGTGTAGTTCAGGCCAGGTTTGTCTCAAGGCTCATCCGTCCATCCGTCCTGATCGCTAATTTATCATCGGGGCTCTTCTCTTCTCCGCGGACGCGGACAAGGGCTCTCCTTCTATCCTTTCTCAAATGGGGTCCCTTGTGCGACCAGTCCAATCTCTGACTTATCGTCAACCGTCTTGTATTCTGATTTCTCGACTCGGAGCAACAATAACCGTCTTGTTCCTTTTTGTCACCCTTGTCCTCTTCGTGTGAAAGGCAGGCCAACAATTGGATTACCATCGGTCCGCGCCACCGGCGGTGTCCCTCGCCGCCTCGTGATATGGCTTCGGTGGTGGCGCATGCCCTTTTTTTTGGCGAGGTGTGTGAGGGCCCGGGGTGGCGCGGGGCGAGGTGAGGACGAGATTTCGTTTCATCGCATCGCGACGATACATGCCATGTCATATCTTGGCCATCACCCGCTCGGACCTTTGATCCGGATGATTCGTCAAAGGCCAAAGCTTCAAAGCCTCAACGAAAGCACAGTACAGTATGTAGCCTGTACGGTCCTGCGTGAACAGCGATTGGCTGTGCAAAGGGCGCCACGCCCTTGTACCGCACTGCAATCGGTATCCGAACGATTGGTAAATATGGGTAAATCCTGGGCTGTATCCGGGGCGTTGGACGCGTGCTTTTAGTTCTGTTTGCCTTGGGCGGTTGAATTTAAATGTATTAAAAATACAATGTTGTTCGGATTTACAATAAAATATCGATTGCTGCCGCCTTCAGAAGAGTTGATACCGCCGCATTTAAATCGCTGTGGATATTATATGACATCTATTCACAGCTTGCGTGGGCTTTTGTATTGAGACATGGGACAATAGAGTGCCTAATCAATGACCCGCACAGGACGACAACTGAGAAGCGAGGACCAGAAACAGATGTGGGGTGCAATCTCTATCTGAACCAGTGCCGGCCAAGTACTAAGATCAAGTGGCCCCAGCACCACACCTAGACATTTTGGTCCCCTTGACGAATACAATCCCATATCACAATTATTGAGCCCAGCGCTAGACCTGGTAAGCTGAGGCGCGTTTACCGAAAATTGAACGCAACTGTTTCAGTGTCACCAAATCATGCACGACGATGCGAGACTGCGCCTTCCTTACAGTATGATTACCGCAATATGCACGTACCTTCATGTTCTCGTGCTGGCGGCGCTTTCACTCCTCGCTTTCACTTTTCGCTTCCTTCACTGTTGAATTCTTCTCCTCAAATTCAACGTATTAACGCCGTGCATCTTGTTACAATAACAATAACAAGGCCGTCTTACGCGTGTCTCCTCATCAGCCCTGCGTTGCCCAAAATAGCGATGCTCTCATTCTTGTTGTCGTTGTTACTCCGTTCGTTTGTCCCTTTGTTGACCGTGGCCGCCCGAACGTCCGTAATCGCGAGGGCGCCACACACCCACGCCGCATAGGAGACTAGTCCTGAAGTAACTCGCCTGAGGTACATCCCGCGATAAAAAGGCCGGTGAGCACAAGCTGCGAACGCGCCCGTTTCTTCGTTTCAACCATGTCTACGATGCGACCAGTCAGACCTCCTGATCGGGTCCACTGGCAGGTGTCTAGTACTGTATTAAACAGAATCCAATGTGATGTAAGGCGACTCGACGGTGGTGCTTGGAAATGCCAGCACGCTGAAGGTTGCGTGTATTTGTTGCCAACGCTACTGCGTTAATTTTGCGTACTATGACCACGCATATGAATACGTGCGTCAAGCCGATCCCTCCGAGTCGCACTAGTCGTACTGTCGTATAAACGAACCCTGGCCTGCTTGCTCGTGATCGTGGTCCATCCCGGGGCGTCGATTCAATGCGTGGCCGTTGGCGTGTGTGGTAGTGGTGGTGCACAACGGCCATGCTGTCCCAATTCTACGTCAGTACAGTTAGCGCGAAGTCATGTATTCGCCACAAGATCCTTGCACTCTTTTGAGGAGACTCTAACTCCTAAGGGATATCAATGATGGGATGACTGATCAGGTCATAGATGGGATATGGTCTTCTATATGCCGCTTATGGATGAGAATAATAAATCAGAGGTTGTGCTATCTCTGATGACCCGTGTCGCTCGGGGTAGTATGACAGGGCCTGCAAGGAACTTTTGACTAACGTAGTCTGGGGAAATGCCACGTTTTTGTCGGCTCTTCGCGGCATTGCAGGGGACGTGGGATGTCAGGGCCCGAACGACGAGGCGAGATTGATGAGCAGTACAAATCGCCTCATGCGTTCCGAACAGGTAAATTACGAGTTCCTTCTTTCCTCGAAATGGCCCTCTTAGCGAGCCGCATTCGGGATAAACCAGCTAATTTCGGAGGTGGGCTGTGTCGGAGCGGCGGCGGATCGCGCGAGTGCACACCAATAGGGAAGGAAGATGGGTAAAACAACTGGTTTCATCAAATACACTTAATGCGCCGAGAAGCGAAACAAGAAGGGGAAGCGGGAGAGGGAGATGATAGCTTGCATAGTGGGGAACATACAGGCATGGAAGATAGGTCAATGTCAATCCAACGTAGGCCAGCAGGATATATTATCTCACACCGACGTCACTTTAGACCCATTGGGACCTGTCCCAGTCCGGATCCTGCAGGAAGGCACACAAGACCTTGCTGCCCGTCTGCAGAGCCGCCGTTGAGTGAGGCCAGAATCAGCCATTCCCGGACTCAGAAATTGTAGGTGTGGGACGAACCTGGAGTAGCGGGTGGCCCGCGACGATACTAAGGAAGCGTTCGAGGCCCTCCCGTCGTGTCTCGATGACCTCGTCCGAAAATCGGTTCGTGAAGACTTTGCCAGGGAGAGGGGGGATGTTCACGCGAGTGGACTCGTGCTCGAGGATGTCGCGGAACGCCTCAAAGTCTGAGTAGCGCCGGCGCACGAGCGAGTGGCGGAGCTTGAATGCGGGGATATTCGTCTATTGTAGAGGTCAGACTAGGCATGGGAGCTATCCCTTGAAATGAGAGACGAGAGACGAAGGGGTAGGGATCATACCTTGCATACAATTTCGTAGTCCGTATACATCTTACGGCCGAATCCTAGAATCATAGACGCGATTTGTCAAGCAGGAAAGCTCTATATGATAGACAAAATGGCGCACCGTGGGTCTGGGGATTTCGCACCTCTATCTCCAGGAAACTCTCGGGTACGCTGTACATTTCCTCGATCTGGCGGACACGTAAGTCTCGGTTTGGAAATGAGAGACATATGAGTCCAGATCTTAAAACGCACTGTTTGTTCACGACTTGTAAGACGGGGTTCATCGAAAGCACTGCTACGGGCGAAGGGAGAAACAGTGGTCATGGTGGTGAGATGGAGAAAGAGCGCAAAGCGCAGAGAGATTTAGATTTAGAAAACAGGTGCAACGTTTCAGGCCAATGCGAGCCATCGCTAACTGCCGAACCGTCGCACAGCCACTTCCGATATTATTAACGTTCTGCCACGCCGCCGCAGCTAAGCGCTAAACATATTCAACAACTCAAGTTACAATTTTTCGACTTCAACAATATCATTCAATAAGCTACTACTACTACCACAACTGTTGGCTTTTCACTATTCGCGCTTCCTGCAGTCGGCAAGTCTGCCCGTATACGCAAAGGTCAAGTACGGGTTCACAATTTAGGATGGGCGGTTAAGGTCTTGCTGCGCCTGTCCTTTATCCTGCCGGATGTTACCTGAGGGTAGATCCCGTTGGTGATTGCAAGTGCAAATTGTGTGGAAGGGTACAGACCAGACGCCTCCTGCTCACGATCGCCAGTGACAGCGCCAACAATGGTATCCTTCTTTCCGCGAACATTGTCTGACAGTCCCTCGGCGTATCCTTCCGCCTGAGCGGCCTTGTACTCCGCCTCCCCGGAGGCGTGTTCCTGCCTACCAGACTCGGACCATGACTTCGCGCCGGTCACATCGCCAACTGTTTCGGTAGCAGTGCCCTTCATGGAGTGGTACTGGCCGGAGGCTTTGCTATAACAAAGTGGGGTGTCAAGTTAGGACTAGGTCTTTGACTCAAAGAGGCCCGCTGAATGAGACGTACGAAGGTTCACTGCTGGTATCGTTCTTGTTGTTGAACATGGCTAAAAAGTTATAATATGAGAAAAGATGCTGGTGACTAGACGAGCGAATACAAGTCGTCGTTTTATACTCGAATACCTCGAATACCAACAGAGGGATACGAGCCTCGTGACCTACAATGACGCATTCAATGACGAGTTAAGAGGAGACAAGCCCCCTTTGCTTGCGATGCGAGCGGCATTAATATTGAGTGTGAATGAATGATGTCATGCAATTCGCATCAGATCTCTTCGTACACATTCCGCTCTCAATTTCACTACATCTGCGATTCTACATAAAACGATCAAAACGATCATCCACGCACCGGGACAAAGAGAGTAAATATGACCTCACCTTCTACCCCTATCTACCCACACCACTGCCGGGCGTTCTGGAACAGTCGGAACCACGGCCCCACCCCGCCCCACGACTCCTTCATTTTCGGAGGATACCAGCTATTACTCTCCAACGAGACGACGCGTTCGGGATGAGGCATCAATGCAAGCACGCGTCCGCTCGTCGTCTGAATTCCTGTAAGCCCGCTTGGGCTCCCGTTAGGGTTAAGAGGATACAGTTCTGTCGGCTGTCCAGCGCCGTCGACGTAGCGCACGGCTCCGAGGCCCTGAGCATTGAAGGCTTCCAGCGTGCCCGGTGCAAATTCTGCGCGACCCTCGCCATGGGCCACTGCGACAGGTAACCGCGACCCACCCATGCCACGGAGGAAGACTGAGTCCTGCGTCGCCGAGCCGTCTACCACTTCCACGAGCGCCACGCGCGCCTCGAACCGCCCGCTGCGGTTCGCCTTGAACAGTGGCCACCGCTCCGTGCCCGGAATCACCTCGCGCATGTGGCTAAGGAACTGGCACCCATTGCATACGCCCAGTGCAAACGCGTCGTCGCGCGCAAAGAATACTTCGAATGCCTCCCGAGCGCCTTCGTGAAGCAACGCCGCGTGTGCCCAGCCCGCTCCGGCACCTAAGACGTCACCGTACGAGAAACCTCCACAGGCAGCGAGCCCGCGGAACTCGGCCAGGTCAATGGTGCCTGCGATGAGGTCAGACATGTGCACGTCCACGGCGTCGAATCCTGCGGCCGTGAATGCCCACGCCATCTCGGCGTGTCCATTAACGCCTTGCTCACGCAGTATGGCAACTTTGGGCCGCTGCATGAGAGAGTGGCTCGGACTGGGAGTGAAAGTGAGGTTATATGTTAGCCCCGTCTGCGCCTCATCAGCGATCAAAGAGAATTCTTCTGCTGCGCAGTCGGGATCATCGCGGAGAGATTGCATTTGGAACGAAGTTTCCGCCCAGAGTTGTTGAAGGACAGTGCGAGTGCTCGAAAATAGTGTATTTCCACCATGCATCGCTGTAAATTCCTGTTCTTTGGAGCTCGGAAGCACCTTGCCAATGGCGTGAATCGATGTGGAGTCGAAGCCATGCGCAACGAACACCTCTACGAGGCGGTAAACGTGCGATTGTTGCGCCTGCATGACTACTCCGAGTTCTTCGTTAAACAGCGCTTCGATTGGGCCGTCAATGCGATGCAATGCATCCAAGTTGATCTCCACTCCGACGCGCCCCGCAAACGCCATTTCTGCCACCGTCGTGAAAAGTCCGCCGTCCGAGCGGTCATGGTACGCCAATACGAGACTCGGGTCACTTTGACGTATGGCTTGACACGCGTTGAAGAACGCCTTGAGTAGCTGTGGATCCTCTACGTCTGGAACTTCCGAGCCAATTTGCCTGAAAACCTGCGCCAAGGCAGATCCACCCAGTCGCTGTTTCCCATGGGCCAGGTCGAAGTACAACAGGACTGTTGGGCCGTCCACGTCCGTACGCAATTGAGGTGTCCACGTGGCACCGACGTCCTCCACCCCAGCAAATGCCGTGACTATGAGTGACAGAGGCGCCGTCACGGCACGTTCCTCGCCGCTTTCGCCGTCACGCCATCGCATCGCCATCGACATGGAATCCTTTCCAACAGGGATGCCTACGCCCAGCGCTGGACAGAGGTCCATCCCGATGGCGCGCACCGCGGCGTATAGAGCGGCGCCCTCTCCCGACACGTTCGCCGCGCTCATCCAGTTCGCGCTCAGCTTGACACGGCCGAGTTCGCGCACGCGCGCCGCGGCCAGATTTGTGAGTGCTTCAGCCACCGCCATGCGGGCGGAGGCTGGAGCGGAAAGGAGAGCGAGCGGCGTACGCTCGCCCAGAGCCATTGCCTCGCCCCTGCGGACTCCGAATCCGTACGACACACGTGTGACGGCGACGTCGGCGACGGGCACTTGCCACGGGCCGACCATCTGATCGCGCGCGACGAGTCCAGTGATACTGCGGTCGCCAATGGTGATAAGGAATGCCTTGGAGCCGACACTCGGTAAGCGCAGCACGCGCGCAGCGGCCTCAACCAGCCGCACGGGGAGCAGGGGCTCCGAGGGGATGTACGTGGCGAGCGTCCCATCAAATGCGACGCGCTCCGCAACGCGCGTAGAGTCGCTCCGCGACATGCGAGGCGGCTTGCCGAAGAGCGTGGACATCTTCAGGCGAATCACGTCGCCGCCGAACAGTCGGTCCGTCACCACGAGTTCATCCGCCTCCGTCGCGACGCCGACTACGGCGAACGGGCACCGCTCGCGGGTGGCGATGGCGCGGAACGTGCCTTCGTGCGCGGGATCTACCGCGAGGACATACCGCTCCTGCGACTCGTTGCACCATATCTCCATCGGCGAAAGCGACCAGTCTGCAACGGGCACATCTCGAATCTCAAAAGTTGCACCCAGGCCCGAGTCATGCACGAGTTCTGGAAGCGCGTTGGACAGCCCACCCGCGCCAACGTCGTGGACGCTTTGAATCGGGTTGTGTGTGCCACGGTCCACGCAAGCATCAATGACTTGTTGGCAGCGTCGTTGCATCTCCGCATTGTCTCGCTGCACAGACGCAAAGTCAAGTACAGCATCGCTGGTACCTAGCGCTTGGCTCGATGCTGCTCCTCCCCCAAGCCCAATCAGCATCCCTGGTCCACCAAGCACGACGAGCTTTGCGCCGGGGGTAATCCTGGATTTATGAGCGAACTGCGGACGCACGTTTCCCAGACCTCCCGCAAGCATGATCGGTTTGTGATAACCACGTATCGTACCGTTCGTACCTGGCTCGCGTTCTGCAAACGTACGGAAGTACCCCGTCAGTGCGGGGCGCCCGAACTCATTGTTGAACGCTGCTGCGCCGAGGGGTCCCTCGGTCATGATGTCCAATGCGCTGGCGATGTGGGAAGGTCGGCCAAAGTCCTCCTCCCAGGGCTGGGTGTAGCCCGGAACAAGCAAGTTTGAAACCGAAAAACCAGTAAGGCCCGCCTTTGGTCGTGAGCCGCGGCCGACGGAACCCTCGTCGCGTATCTCGCCACCTGATCCCGTGGCGGCTCCAGGATAGGGTGACACGGCCGTTGGGTGATTGTGCGTCTCAACCTTGATTAACACTGCCACTTCTTCCTCATCTTCCACATACAGACGCTTCAAGGTTGATTTTTGGAGGGACAGCGATGCTGGGGGGATACCGAAACGTGGTGCAAAGGTTCCCTCGAAAACGGCCGCGTTATCCGAGTAGGCAGAGATAGTCCCCGTAGGGTTCAACCTTTCTGTGTTCCGAATCATTTGGAATAGGGAGGTCGATTGTGGCGTCCCGTCAATCGTCCAGGACGCATTGAAGATCTTGTGCCGACAATGCTCCGAGTTGACCTGTGCGAACATGAACAGCTCCGCGTCCGTTGGGTTGCGCGCGATGGGATCGCCGCCCGAAATAAATGCGTCAACAAGGTATTTGATCTCGTCAGAAGCGAGAGCGAGGCCGAGGACTTTATTGGCCCGTTCCAGTTTCTCCCTCGGTGACGTGTCAGTAGGGGAGATATCAACCGTACGGAGTGGGGCTGGTTGGGACTCTAGGAATATGGCTTCTTGAGAAGGAGGTGTGAACGATGCAGTCTGTGTCATGCGATCGTGTATATTGGAGGAGAATAGATCAAGGTCGCATTGGGACAGCGCGCCATTGTCGAGGCGTACAACAAAGGCTATGCCACGCTCGAGGCGTTTGATGTGCTTGGCTAGGTTGCACAATGCAGAGATATCTGTGGCTTTACTCGACCACGGAGAGACAGAACCTGGTCTAGGGAGAACGTAAATGACTCCTGATCCTTCCTCGAAGGCGGATCGAGTCTCGGGAAATGCGATGTCGTCACCATAGGATAGGAGACGGTCAAGCGTTCGACGGGAGAGTGAATCGGATTGGAGAAGCTCAGTTTCAGCATCGTCATTGGGGCTATGCACGAGATGGATGTAGATGGCGTCCACAGAAACGACAGCTGAGACGCTCTTGCGGATTTGGGCCAATAAAGCGCCTCGTTTGGCACCCGATAGGGCTGAGGAACCCGGGAGAATGAGCATTCCTGTCAACTAGGTGAGAAAGGTGGATGATGTTTAGTTACATTAATATTGTAGAAAGTAGAAGGATACCCGACTTACCGGGGTCGGTTATCGGCGTCTGATTCAGTTGGGCGTCTCTGCTCTGAGTTCTGCATGCCTGCATGCATTCATTGTCTATATGTGGGCGGTGAACCCTAACCTTTCCCCGTGGTTCATCCTTTGCTTTGCTCAGCGACCGTGACAACTGCCAGTGGACAGAAGAATGATTTGTATCTGCAGAGCCGAGGATGGTGAGGTATTCCAGGTACGTGGTACTTTAACACGTGTAGCAGTGTCTGCACTGACAGATCTTGCAGACAACCGCAACAGCTAGGGACATAGTTAGGTACACAACGAAGGGGTGGCCTATAGTTATTTCTGAGCTCAATTATCAGCTTGGGAAGCCTCGAGACGTTTATCCGTAGAGAGACAGGTATCGGCGAGGGTGCATCCCGAGCCTACCTCTCAGACGGGAGGAGATTGAAGACCGAAAATGTTAGGGAGCTCGACGGTCTGCAAGACCAGGTATGCACTCGTACTCCTGATGATCCCGATGGCTTGTGTATTTGGCCTGTGCCGCTCCAAAACAAGCGTTTCCATATACTTTCGTGTCTCAGGCTCTGACCTTCGTGCAGACCATCTTCGTGTTTAACAACTACTACGTTCACAAAGACATCGATGAAGCCATGAAGCTCCTTTATCAGCAGCCGACGCTGCACCTACCAATTCAGGGTATGGTTCCTATGTTGTGTTTTGAGGACGCGCGTAACATTTAAGAAGAATCGACCATCATGACCCCATCCCTGGGGCCCTCTGCACTCTCTGCTTCCTATCGTCGGGTACTTTCCAAACACCAAGAAATGATCAGCAGCATTCTGGATTCCATGCGATACCAACAATCAGCCCTACGGGTCGCCTCCACTGCGCTTGATCGCCGTGTACTCGATGTCACCAATCTCTTCGATGACGTCGCTGCCAGTGCACGTCAGGCACTCGACAAGCAAGCCTCTCTCATCGCCTCGGTTAACGCCAACAAAGAAATTGCCTCGCGCATCCAAATCCATCACGATTTCCTCACCCCTGCAGCGTTGAGGGCGATGCGTGCTGGTGGTCCAGCTCGTACGCTTTATCACTATGTCTCAGGCGAGAGAATGCACCAGGTGGTAGATGCTTGTCAGAGAACCCATGGTATCCCGCGTGCTCCTAATAGGCTGTGATGGTACTTACATTGAAGAAGACGACTTGAGGGAACACTTTTCCTCTGTCGACGAAACAATGAAGCGACTCGCTGATGGTGCAGCTGGTGTGCGACTAGTGCTTTCCAACACCATGTGCGTTGAAACGTATCTGTATGCCTTTTGCTGATTCACGAAAAGGCTTTTGGATGAAGCCGAGAGATTAGACCAAGTTTCCCGTGAATTGCACGACAACGTTTCTGCAACAGCACGCGCTACTGGCGGTGATTTCTTAGTGCCTCGTATGCATGTTGTCTCCTCATCATAGTCTAGGTCCTGTCCCACGAGTAGAGACGCTTCTTCAAGGTATGCCCTACTCCTCTACTTAACCGTATACCTTAAAGACTTTCAAAGAGCTTTGTCAGTCGGATACGTCGATCAGGGAGAACTTGTCAACTATCGCAGGGTTAAAGGTACTGTAATTATCTTCAGACTGCAATCTGTGGGTTCCCTCTTTCTCACAAAGCGTCAGAACTCATCTACAGAGAGGAGCCTGCGTGCTTATAGTCAGATTAACACCCTCAATGATGATCTAGTCACGCTCACATCTGATTTGACCGATCTACGGGCTGACCTTGGAGTAGAAACCAGTCTTTCTGAGCTAAAGCGACTCCATGGCGTCGTCGATGCGTACGGAACAGCTATCGTTGAGATAGTTCGAAGGAAAGAGTTCTGTGTGTAACCGATATACTTTCGTCGATTTTAGGGCTATTCTGAGTCCATCTTCCTAGCAAGGCTCATCTACAGAAAGTGTCATAGTGTCTTGGAAACGATGAACAACTTTTTGTATGTGTGACTTTCTCATACAGTATGTCCTACTCAAATCCTGGTCAGGGCTGCCGAGCGCGAGCGTCGCCAGGCATTTCGTGACGAAGTGCATGGCCAGCTTCCGTTCGACCTCATCGGAATGCATGACACAATCCCTTCGATCAATATTTCTCTCTCCGGAGGGAGGGATACCGACAGTCCTTATACCTTAGAGCGGTCCGATATTAAAGGTGCGTGCTCGTCTTCGTGTCGACAGAGGGTCGATAGGATGATTGACACCTTCAAAACAGATCTGCTTAGCGTACTAGAAGTCTCGGAGCAGTGGGCTCAGTCTCAAAAGGAGGATGATATGGCATTAGCCTATACCAGAGATTTGCGCGCGAAACTCGAGGGACTGGTAAGCGAAATGGACGACCTTGAGTCTAGCTTCGATCGAAGAGTGGAACTATCACGTATGTTTGGTAAACGCTTCCTCCTATTGTTGGATGGCCGATCACCTGTAGTGCTCTCATCATCTCGACTGGCTCTACTTGCGAGACACGGTGGGTGGGTCTCGACATGCAGTGAGTGTATCACTCTAACTGTTCTCCGCCTTCCACGACCCAGCCAAACAAGGTCCAAAAGAGCTTGTCAACTACTCGCTCGATGCTGAAGGGGAGACAGCTAATATAGGGGCATCACTTGACGAAGAATGTCGTGCTCTAAAAGCTGAGGTGGCCCATCTCAAAGAGCAGATCAGGAATGCTAGTGACGAGCATGAACGCGCTGAACGGCTCGAAGGCGAGTTGAATCAGGCTTACGCGCAGATAGGGAGTGAGGCTGCAGCACGCCTCACTCTAGAAGATAGATACAACAATCTTCTTTCGACCGTCCAGGGACTACGAGATGAAATGGATGGTGCCATCGCAGGGTCGATGGGAGGGGCTAGATCGCCTGGCAACTCTCGTCAGGAAGCAGTGAGAACAGATGACAGGGGGAATACGGCGAAAGAAATGGTCATGGATCAGGGGAATTTTCTTCGAAATTCTGAAGAAGCGCATGCCCTGGACGTAGATTTGCCAATTCAAATACGTTTTCGAGGGAAACCGAAATGTGCGCCGGAGGACGGCCAAAAAAAGGGTAGGACCTTATCATTGCGGCACATCGGCTACTGGTGATCACATCACCCGGACAGGTCACGGTCGAGGTCGAGCGGTGATGGAACACGCTGAGCGGCAAACGGGGGCGAACAGCCGGAACCATCGACTAGTCAAAGGTACGAGCGCCTGGGCGGAAATTATGCGGAAACCAGGAGATGCGAGGGGCCTAGAGAGCGTACCTCGAGAGGATGCTTTGGAAGGCAATGCGCCTCAACTCAAGCTCGAGGACAAGGTAGAAGAGGCTAACCGGATTATCGCCCAGCTCTTGGAGATCGCCAATGCATTTCGCACGACGTATTTCAAGGCGATGAATCTCGCCCTAGACGTTTCTTATCCTCCCAAGAAGAAAAGAACCAATGAAACTCACGCACCCGCCGCGGCGACGGGTGCGCTAGATGAGCCAGTCCCCTTCATCGACCCAACTGATCCAGCAAGCGCAATTGACATTTTGCGCGCCCTCGATCACGACAACCTTTTGGAGGCGGTCAAGTATACTGGTTCGACCCTTCGCAAGTGGCAGAAGCAATGCAAGGAGTACCGCGACCGCGCAAAAGGGAAGATCTCATTTCAGAACTTTTCTAAGGGCGACCTTGCGCTTTTCTTGCCGGCGCGGAACACGACTTCAAAGTCTTGGGCTGCATTCAACGGTGTGTGAGATGCCTGAGCCCTCCAATGCTGTCCCGCCACATTGTGCGATGCTCACGTTTGCCGCTGCCTCATCAGTCTCGTCCCCACACCATTTCCTCAAAGCAACAGGTCACCAAGCGGAAATATTGAGGACGCACGAGTGGATAGTTGGGAGAATTACATCGATTACTGAGCGAATCGTTGAACCAAATGTGCGCAAGTCAGACATGGACTCTCACACCGTGACACTGATGGCTAGATGACATCTCTGACTCTACTATTACTGTGGCAGGTCCATGACAGCAATCCATACGGCCTTGGCGATGGCGTCAAGTATTTCTTACACGAGATCGAAGATTGGGATAAACCTCACCGAACAACAGATCCTGCGAATGCCCCATCGACTCCAGCGGAAACGAGCGATAACCACGCAGAGTAGGGATGGACGCTACGTTGATCCTTTTTGGGCTCGTTACGGGCTCTTGAATAATGCACAAAGCTCATGTATGTGGGAAGCAATCAGTATGGCACTTAAGCTTCAAGCTAGTCCCAACTCGTTTACTCTGGAAATTTGTGCGAGAATTGCAACTTGCGTGTGAAAATGGTTATTTTTCGTTGGCAAACTGCGAAAACACGGGTTTCCAAATGGAAGGTTCGAAAGTTCAGATATCTGTTTATGGTATCTTAACTTTATTGAGGTCCAACCTAGCACGCCACCGGCGCAAGGCGGCGCAGTGAAAATTTTGTTACTTTTTCAGATCATATGCACATGGTAATTCACCATCGGATTGCAGCGCAAGCCATATATGCCCTTGATTTCAGTAAGCTCGCAGAAGAGATGATGTAGGTCGGCAAGACGTGCAAGTTTGCGACATGCTATTTGTTCAAGTCTTAATGCGAGTGGTTACAGGAAGGCGCAAACCGAGATATGTATCGCGGAGGGAAGTAGGAAGTGGTCAGGATGGGAAGGAACGAAAAGATGATGGATGGATGGTATGATATGATAGATGATGATATCAAAAAAAAAATGCGCGCACATGCTTATGCCTGCTTATGTACCAGAGTGGATGATCAATGACCAGCTCAGTCACCCCAACTTTGGGAAAGCGATCCAACGTTTTGGATTTTAAACGCGGTACTAGCTAACTGAGCGGCGTCCCCGGTATTACCCGCCTAATCGCGCGTTAAGCAAAATCACAAAAATCAGGCCAGGTGACAAGGCGGTCGATGGAGTCGATACGTACCTCGCCCGACTGCACCTCCGCTCGATGCCCATCTGCCGCTGACGCCGCCGCCGTTGTTGGTGCTGGCCCCGTTTCCTCCTCCTCGGCCCGAGGCTCATGCAAGACGGTATCACGCGTGATCGGCCGTCCGCGAGCGAGGGCGCTCCCGCCTCGGACGATACGAACGTTGAGCGTCGGCCAGCGCATATCTTCATCCAACTCGTGGGACGCAGAGGCAGACGCGGAGCTTACGACCGATTGTCGCTCCATATCAAGCGATGGCTGCGGCGAGCGGGTGCGGAAGCGGCTTAGTCTGGGTTGCCTGTGGGCGTTGTTGTTGTCGGTGCTGTTGAGGTTGAACGGTAAGGGAGCATTGATATTGACCATCTTGCTGATGTTTTGGTAAGATAAAAGAATGAATTTATGTATGGGAGCGATGTGAGACATGGGAGAAAGAGACGGTGAGGGACGTAGAGCAGTTACCCCTCTTTTGCCCGGACGATGATGCCGAGGCGTTCTTTCATACGTTGTTGATCAATGATGATGTGTCGCGCCGCGGGCCTAGGAGAAATGGGACTGTTTGAAGGGTGGGACGGGTGGGATGGGCCGAGTGCACGTACTGGACATCATCCGAAGCAGGGATGAGCGGTGCATTTTCATCAGAATCGGTCTAAGTGGAGAGGAAAGACGATAAGAGGAGGGAAAAGACAAGAAGATGGAACTGACGGGAAGGAAATGACGACTCGGCCGTAAGCAGCAACAACAGAAGAGAGAGAAAAAGGACATGTTGTGGGAGTTGAGTTGGCCAGTCAAGTCAACAGAAACACAGTACGCGCGCGCGGATCGGCTACACCCGGTCCCGGTCCGTGGGGCTTGGGGCTGGAAATTTTCTTCGCCACACCTCAAACACGCCGTAAAGGCGTGTGTGTGGAGTGCACCCTTGGGTTTACACCTACGCCTCAGCGCTCGACTTGTATCTCTTGTCCGATACATCGCTCCATCTCTCCAAGGTACCCGGGATACTGACCCGCCCTCTCGGGTTCAATCTATGTGCTCTCGTGCCTTGCATCCCCATCCGCAGCACACTCTTTCTACTTTTAGTTTAACCTTGCTCTTGCTTGCTGACAACAATTTTTAGCCTATTCTCTGCATGTCCCTCTCCACGGGTTATCCCGACCCTTGCATCCATGACAGCCCCTAACTTCTCTCTCCTAGGCGTGATGCTTACCGAACAAAAAACTGAATATAACCGGAGCGCATTGTCCTATAAGCAAGGGTGCTCATGTGTCACTCGTTGGCCATCTCGGTCCGTCCTCCGTGCCTCTTTTGATGGGTGGGGAGTAGAACCACCCGTCAGCACCCGCGAGGACCGGACGAGGAATGCGTCTTCTGGTGATCTAACTCTGCAGTACGTCTTTTCATCACTCTGGAGAGATTCTGCAGCGAGCCACCGTTACCTGTTTAGGAACCAGCCTGCTCACGTCGTTCAAAGTCACGCCGCTGTCATAGTGGCAGGAAGTATATGGCGTCGCGTTGTTGAGCCATCAGATATTTATTATCCTTACGTTACGGTGTTGCCAAGTACAAGATGGGCTATTCCCAAGCCTTGGGAGCTAGCTAGATGATCTCACATACTGGCGGGCCATCCCTTTATTGGTTCATAGTGTTGTGTTGCGTGGCCTCGTCATCATTCAATTCAACCTCCTATCTATCTCAACCGCACAACTCTGTTACTTTTGCTCGGACTCGGACTCGGGCTGACAGTTCGGTGATGTCCGGAAAGTTCCCCACCTGGGCCCTTTGTGTTTATCATCTACGCCATTGACACCAGGTCAGAAAAAAATTTCTAGATCGCTCTTGCGCATCAATACAGTACAGCAGCATGCCAAATGGTTGGCGGCCGGAGCTAGGAGGGTTCCGGAAGCTGCGAGGGGGATTGCCGATTACCGTGTTAAGGGCGAGGGGGAAGCGAACGTGAAGAAGTTGTTTTACGGGCAAATCCGCGGATAGATCCGGATCCGGATAGACGAGGCAAGGATATGCGAGCTCGCGGAGATTACGAATCCGGCCCACTTGTTCGGAGTGTGGCCGTGTCCGCCAAATTCGGTACAACGTTCAATCAATCAGTGACCGCGAAAGGAAATAGTCAGGGCCTGCTTGGCAGTTCGTATTGAGTCGCAATGTCCAAAAACTGAAATCAGAATTATTGAACCGCATCCGTTTGAGGGATTCGTCCAAAGTTTCCCCGGCTAACGACCGTGAGAAGATATCAAAAGTGAGGGCATGGGCGAATCGCAGACGTCAGTGATGGGGAATAGGGCAGAACTGTCTTCAAACGGACGGCCGAGTGGGTTGTACTGTACCTAAACCAAAACCCTAGAACGTGCTCGGAAAAATATCGGGTCACGTGTGATAACGGCAAGATGTGGATCCCCAAAGCCTCACCTACTCGTCCTGGTCAAGGACACCGTGACGAATGCCGCGCGGGCGCATACACACACTCAACTCTCATTCAAGCAGGTCCAGGGGAAGCAACGCATTTGCATTCGTTCGTTCTCTCCCTCCTCAGTCTCTCTCAAACGCTGCGCTCTCTCTCGCACTCGCGGTCTAGATTCTCTCAATCACATCGACGGCTCTCATTAAGTGCGCTTCTGAAGATCACTCTCGCTCTCTCCCAGTCATTCCCGGCGTTCTAGCCGCACTCCCTGCCGAGCTGTTTGCAGGTGAATCAACGAAGCCATCGTTTCTTCCTTTTTCTCTACTCCTTTTGCCACCCCCCTCTCCCTTTGCCTTGCTTTCTTCGTGTAGACTTGTATAAATTGTATTTCTTGTCTATGACGAGTTGAATCCCGTGGCCATCCGTTATTTCTGCCCTTTCTTGTTCTAACCCTGTACTTCTGTCCCTTCCCCCCCCCTTCAGTTCCTGCTAGTACTTACCACCTTGTCCCTCTATCAGCATCTCCTCGCACCTCTGCCCAATCGTATCCGTCTGTCATGGTCGCTAGTGCAAATTATGAACAGTACACTCCCTTTCCGAGGGCCATCATCCTAGACACCGAGGGTTTCCAGTCGAGTGAAGAGGAATCTGAGCTTCATTCGCCCGTCTTTGAACATACTCTCGCTACTTTTCTACCAATGAAATGTGCGTACATCCGTCGATCTAGTCACAGTTCCGCTCATCTCAGTACGCATAAAGCCCGATATCAACCAAAAGCCCCCGATTCTCTATTGCCTCACGATAGCCTTATCGCCGCTCCTTACAGCTCTCAGTGCTATGTACAATCACAGGGTTTTGGGGCGCTCCATCATGGCTACCCTAAAGAACCCCCGAACACAGCCTTGAGCTATAATGCCTCCGTCCAATCACACTCCCAGTCGTTTACATCTTCCGCA
>Ga0307510_10001392_pt1 | contig 26510 bp, 14 predicted proteins | sample 12_EM_MG_FD_207224 | JGI IMG/M metagenome (GOLD analysis project Ga0307510, IMG submission 207224) | Populus trichocarpa ectomycorrhiza microbial communities from riparian zone in the Pacific Northwest, United States - 12_EM | ecosystem: Host-associated > Plants > Roots > Unclassified | place... | reverse complement strand
TCCGGTTTTCCTTTCAGAATAAGACGATCGTCATATCCCGTATTAGCGAGCCCATCCATGAGCCTTTCCCATCCGGATCAGATTCGACCATCCGGCCATCCGGCCCGCCGCTACACGGCGTGGTAATGGATGTCAATGCTATGCCTCTTCCTGGAGCGTCCGTCACTATTAAAGAAACGGGGAAGAGCGTCCTCACAGATGCCAATGGAGGATTCAATATCCCGGCAACTGCCAGGAACGGTAAATTGATCGTCAGTTATGTCGGCTATACGACCCGGGTGGTCAGCCTGGCGGAGAATCCACAAATGTACATCCAGCTGACCGTAGCCGTCGATGGCCTGGATGAAACGGTCGTACAGGCCTATGGAAAGACAAGCCAGCGCCTGTCTGTCGCCAATATGTACCAGGTATCAGGAGAGGAAATTCAAAAGCAGCCTGTTATGAATCCCCTGCTGGCCCTCAACGGAAAGGTCCCCGGAATGGTGGTTACTCCAACCAGCGGGTATGCCAGCGCCCCCGTCAAAGTAGAAATAAGGGGGAGGAATACCCTTGATCCGAGCCTGGTATCCGATCCACTTTATGTGATTGACGGAGTCCCCCTCACCATCCTGGAGCTGCCCGGAGGCTCTTTAATTCCAAGCAGCTATACCAACGGATCTACCGGATTTGTTCAGTCAGGTTTCCATAGCAATACCAATGGGCAAAGCCCGCTGTTTAGTATAAACCCGGCAGATATAGAGAGTATTACAGTGCTGAAAGACGCTGCAGCCACCGCTATTTACGGTTCCAGGGGGGCTAATGGGGTGATCCTTATCACCACCAAAAAAGCAAAGCCGGGAAAAACCACGCTGAGTATGCAGGTAGGGCAGACCGTTAGCGGCGCTCCCCGGCAATGGAAGTTGCTGAATACCCCGCAATACCTGCAAATGCGCAGGGAAGCCATGAAAAATGATGGCATTGCCCTCACGGCCGCCTCCGCACCCGATCTCTTGCTTTGGGATACAACCCGCTATACCAACTGGCAGAACAAGACATTAGGTGTCGCAAAAGGTACTGATGTAGCGCTGGGTCTGTCGGGCGGGGATCGCAATACCACTTTTACTTTAAATGCAGGCTATAATAAAAGCCAGGATCTTACCACCCTCAAAGGCGGCAACCAACGCATAACCCTGGCCTCAGGCATCAGACACCAAAGCCCGGACCAGAAATTAGTCATCAATTTCAATCTCTCATACGGCTATACGAATGTAAATGCCATTACCCTCGCCACTCCGTCAACTATAGCTCCCAACGCACCAACTATTTTTGATGCCAAAGGCAACCTGAATTATGCAGATTGGAACACAGCCGGAATAGGCAGTCAATACCCCTTTGCTTCCATTTTCACTCCTTCAGTCACGAGTGTCAATTTAGCCATTGGGAGCTTATCGCTAAATTACAATCTGGCAAAGGGGCTGAATCTGAGTGTCCTGGGGGGCTATACCAATACACAGGCAACGAACGCCTGGTACAATATGATTGCCTCCTTAAACCCTACCGGCCCCATTAAAACCGGGTACAGCACCTTCGGCAACAACAGTGGGAAGAACTGGAATATCGACCCTCAGTTGAATTATACCTTCTATATTGGGCGGGGTAAGCTCGAAAGCCTGGTAGGGGGCAGCTGGCAAAATACAAATGCCAGTGGGATCACAACTTTAGCTACTGGTTATACCAATGACGCGTTGATTCAGACCCCTAACAATGCCGCAAGCACCTCGACCAGCGGAAATGCTATGCAAAAAAAATATGTCAGCATACGCGGGCGCATCAATTATAGCTGGGAGAATAAATATATTCTGGAGGTAGATGGCAACAGGGATGGATCTTCCTTTTTCGGGCCCGGCAAACAGTTTGGGAATTTCTGGTCCATCGGCGCAGGCTGGATCGCCTCGGAGGAAGAATGGTTCAAACGCGCGCTGCCATCCTGGTGGAGCTTTTTAAAATTCAACGGCAGTTATGGCATTGTAGGCCTCGATGCGGGAGGAGCTTATAAATACCTATCCCAATGGACGAACCCTGGTAGCTATGCCTACCCCGCGTATAATGGCATTACGCCCATTACCCCTATACTCGCCTACAACCCGGATTACCAATGGCAGGAGACTCGAAAAATGAATGCAGATCTTACACTGGGCTTTCTAAAAGACAGGATCACCCTGACCGCCACCTATTACAGGAATCGCTGTAATAATCAGCTGACATCTGTACCTACCCCGGCATTTACCGGCTTCACCAGCATTTATGGCAACTCCCCCGCCAATGTGCAGAACGAGGGATGGGAAGGTAGGATCCATGCAACGCTGCTTTCGTCGAAAAAGTTTACCTGGGCTCTCGATTTCAATATCGCGGCCAACCACAATATACTGCTGAGTTATCCCAACTTTCAATTCTCGCCCTATTATACTACCAATAAAATAGGAAAATCGCTGAATACCGTATACCTGTACCATTATTTGGGGATAAATCCCCAGACCGGGCTGCGAAGTTTTGCCGATCGTAATCATGATGGCCTTATTGCACCGGCTAACAACACTATTCCGCCGGGTATAGGCAATGATGACCGTTATATCGCCCTCGATCCTACTCCTAAGTACTTCGGGGGGATCACTAGCACTTTTACCTACAAGCGCTACTCGCTAAGCCTGGGTTTTAATTACAAAAAAGCGTTGGGGCATTTACCCTATACCGGTATCGCGGGCCCAATGGGAGTAAATGTACCGGTAGATGCTTTCAATAGTCACTGGCAAAAGCCGGGCGATCAGGCTATCAATCCCCGCTTTACCACCAGTGTCTCGAACAGTAGCGGTTATTTTATTACGTCAGACGGTAGCTATACCGACGTCTCCTTCTTACGGCTGAATATGCTGGCCCTTTCCTGGTCATTGCCCGAAAAGATCTGTCAGAAGGCGCACCTGCAGGGAATCAACTTCACTGTCAACATGTCGAATGTATTTACCATTACCAGTTATAAAGGACTGGACCCGGAGATCACCACCTACGGGAGTATGCCACAACCCAGAATTATCGGCGGCAGGATTTCATTTAATCTTTAATTCTTTTACTATGTTTACTCATACCAGATCGATAATACTTGCATTCTTCACCATTGTTACCGGCCTATGCCAGCTATCCTGCAGGAAAATGGTCACCGTACCCGAACCACTCACCAGCATTACCACTTCCGAAGTATTTACCTCCGATGTACAGGCAAGTGCTGCCCTGGCTGCCGTCTATTCCCAGTTGATCAGCGCCGGCGGTCAACTATCATTCAGCAATGGATATCTTACCATTCTTGGCGGGATGTCCTCCGATGAATTGTTCTATTATGGACAGGGAGATCCTAATATACTTGGCTTTAGCCCAAACCAATTATTAACTACGAACTCCTATACGAGCATCGTCTGGGCCTCTGCCTATAAAACCATCTATGCTGCAAATTCAGTGATCGAAGGAGTCGCAGCGTCTACTTCCAACGCATTGACGGATAGTGCCCGCAAAGAGCTTACCGGCGAAGCCAAATTTGTCCGGGCGTTCTCTTATTTTTATCTGGTCAATCTTTTCGGTGACGTACCGCTGGCCCTGACGGTGGATTTCAATAAGACCCGCTACATGGCAAGGACCTCGGCAGACCTGGTCTACCAGCAGATCATCCAGGACCTGAAAGATGCACAGTCCGCCTTACCTCCGGATTATTCGGCAGCGGTAGCCCAGGAAAGGATCGTCGCCAACCGATGGGCTGCCACTGCCATGCTGGCAAGAGTCTATCTTTATAGGAAAGATTATCCGAATGCCGCTGCACAGGCAACCGCCGTCATCAACAACACTGCGCTATATAGCCTGGTATCCGACCCCAACAAGGTATTTCTCATAAACAGTAACGAAGCCATCTGGCAATTAAAACAGGGCACCGCCGGCTATTTCAATAATGCCACCCCGGAGGGATTCAATATGCTTCCCAGTCCTTTAACAACCGCAGTGGCGCACTATTGTCTGGCAGCCCCCTTGCTGAATGTCTTTGAACCGGGAGATCTTCGCCGCAATGCCTGGGTAGATAGCACCAATAATTCCAATGGAGGTACTACTTTCCCAGGCACCACCTATTATCCTTATAAGTATAAGATTAACATCGCCAAATCAGTTTCCGGAGGGGTATCCTCAGAGTATTATATGGTGCTTCGCCTGGCGGAACTGTATTTGATCCGTGCAGAAGCGGAAGCCAATGGCGCTACCGGAGGCACGGCCGCAGCCATCGCCGATCTGAATACCATCCGCAGCCGGGCAGGATTGCCGGCATTGTCGGCGTCCTTACTGCAACCAGCAGTGATCACCGCCGTAGCCCATGAAAGACAGGTGGAACTTTTTGCAGAATGGGGACATCGATGGCTGGACCTGAAACGGACCGGCCAGGCGCATGATGTGCTTTCAACTATCGCCTCGAAACAGCCCTGGACAGGCGATTACCAGTTGCTCTATCCCATTCCGCCTACCGAGATCCAGTCGGACCATTTCCTGTTACAGAACCCCGGCTACTAATGCGGTCGGCAAATTATGATCACCAATAAATAATAAACCATGAAACATATACTTCTTAAATTTTTACCCGTATCGGTGCTGGCATGCGGGCTGCTGTCCTGCGCGAAGCAAACCGCCGTGCCTCCCGGTACGGCAAACCTGACCCTGATCAATACAGTTATAGGCAGCACTCCATCCCTGGTCACCAATTTCAGCGGCACCGATCCGATCACCTGGTACTATACGGCATCAAAACTCGTATATGGCACATATGCCAGCTCTAACCAGGTGGGAGCCTATAGTGGCGAACAAAAACTGGCCATCTACCGTTACCCCGACACCACGGCCCACAGTACGCCCTTATACAACCTGACCCTGGATCTGCCGATAGGCTCTATTCGTACCCTGTTCCTGACGGGATCGGTGACGGCTCCGGATACCTTGTTTACTACGGATCTGCCTCCTTACCATCCCCCATCAGACAGCAGCATGGGGATCCGGTTTGTCAATCTTTCGCCCGGAAACGCTCCGGTGAGCGTCAATATCACCGGCAATGCGAATGGATCGGAAGTGAGCAGTCTATCTTACAAAGGCATCACCGGCTTCAAAAATTATCCGGCCACTGCCGGTATCAGTTCCTATACTTTCGAGTTCCATGATGCGGCCACCGGTACCCCGATCGCCACTTACATTGTTTCGAATATCAACGTTGCCCCTACCAGCTCTAATGTACGGCGTTACCGGAATTTTACCGTTGCCTTACTGGGCCTGGTCGGCAACACGACCACCCCTCCTAAAACAATGCTGATCGATACGTATGGCAATTTTTAATTACACGCTGCAGGAGGCGAAATCTTAATTATAAACTTTCTATGAGTAGTATCTTAAAAGTCGAGCACCTTTCACACAAGTACAACAGCACCTGGGCTATACGCGACATCAATATCGAAATAGGTCAGAATGGCGCAGTGGGCCTCTTAGGGTCAAATGGTGCGGGCAAGTCCACCACTATGAATATTATGTGCGGCGTATTGAATCAAACAGAAGGACAGGTTTATATCAATGGCATGGATATCCGGAAGGAGCCGGAATTAGTCAAGCGGGAGATCGGCTTCCTGCCCCAGGATCCTCCCTTGTACACGGACCTCACCATCGACGAATACCTCACCTATTGTGCAGAGCTACGGCGGATGGAAAAAGATAAGATCAAAGCAGCCGTGGATGAGGCGAAGGAACGTTGTGGCATTGCGCATTTCAGTACCCGGCTGATCCGCAACCTGTCTGGCGGCTACCGCCAGCGGGTGGGCATCGCTCAGGCCATTATCCACAAACCCCGGCTCGTCGTTATGGACGAGCCGGCCAATGGACTGGACCCCAACCAGCTTATAGAAATCAGGAAACTGATAAAAGAGATCGCCCGGGACCACCTGGTACTGCTATCCTCTCACATCTTGTCCGAAATACATTTGCTCTGTAAAGAAGTGATCATGATCGATGCGGGCAGGATTGTTTTCGCAGACTCCATGAACGCATTCAATGACTATATACAGCCACATAGCTTATTAGTCCGGATGGAGAACCCGCCATCTGCAGCCCAACTGCTAACGGTGAAGGGCGTCACGAAGGTCGAATTCCTGACAGACCGGCAAGCCCGTATTTACTTTAACAACGGCGATGAGGAAATTACGGAAAGGCTCGTGGCAGCCAGCGTACAACACACCTGGCGACTTCGGGAGATCAGCCTCGATAAGGGCCTGCTCGATGACGTTTTCAAACAATTATCCACCCAATCGCACCCATAAAAATTCTATCGATGAAGATGATATTCAAAATTGCGAAGACAGAGCTTCGCAACCTCTTTTATTCTCCCGTAGCCTGGTTCCTAACGATTGCGTTCATAGTGCAATGCGCCGTTTTTTATACAAACCCCTTATATTCCGGCGCCAAATGGCAGGATGTCCTTCTTCGTAATACTCCATCATTCAAAAATTGGGGTCCCAAATCGATGACGACGAATATCTTTTTGAGCCCGGATGGCATCTTTAATAATGTATTACAGAATTTGTATTTATTCGTCCCCCTACTCTCCATGGGATTGATCAGCCGGGAGATCAACACTGGCACGATCAAATTACTGTATTCCTCCCCCGTTAAAGTCCGCGGGATCGTCCTGGGGAAGTATTTTGCCATAATGCTGTACAATCTGCTATTACTTTTGATACTGGGTATTTTTATGGTCTCGGCGGCGTTTAATATCAAATCGGTGGATTATGGCCTGCTGTTGTCCGCATCCGTAGGTTTTTATTTGCTCGTATGTGCTTATTCGGCCATCGGCTTGTTCATGTCCAGCCTCACCATTTACCAGATCGTGTCCGCCATCGGCAGTTTTGTGACCATTTTCATCCTGAGCCGTATTGGCGGCTTATGGCAGAAAATTGAGTTTGTAAGAGACCTCACCTATTTTCTCTCGATGTCAGGGCGAACGGGAAAAATGCTGAGGGGACTGATTACGACAAAGGACGTCCTTTACTTCGTCATCATCGTTTATATGTTCCTGGGGTTTACACTACTCAAATTGAAAGGAGGACAGGAATCCAAACCCTGGTACGTGAAGGCCAGGGGCTATGTGTTCATAGTAGTATTAGCCTTGCTGATCGGCTATATCAGCTCGCGCCCCATCTTCACCGGCTATTGGGATACGACCGCGGGCCAGACCAATACCCTCCATCCCCGTACGCAGGAGATCGTCAAAGAACTGGGCAAAGATCCGTTGGAAGTCACCCTGTATACCAATCTGCTGGGAGGCTCGGTCACCAACGGGTTACCGGAGCAGCGCAATGCGTATTTGTCGGATCTCTGGGAGCCCTACTTACGTTTCAAACCGGATATCCAATTTAAGTATGTCAATTATTATCATTACGACAGCAGCATGGATAATGGTACTTTACGCAGGTCATTTCCGGGCAAGACTTCCAGGCAGATAGGAGAACAATTGGCGGATGCCTACGATATAAAATTCTCCCGGTTTAGCACGCCGGAAGCAATAGTACCAAAAACGGTGGACCTGCGATCGGAAAACTACCGGCTGGTGATGCAGGTAAAGTACAAAGGGCAGACTACTTTTCTCCGGACTTTCAGCGACAATATCGTCTGGCCGGAAGAAGAACACGTCGCCGCCGCGTTCAAACGGTTGTTACAGGCTAAATTGCCAAAACTCCTTTTTGTGACCGGCGACCTGGAGCGTAATATTTATAAAAGAGGTGAGCGGGAGTACCGTGATATCTCTATTGAAAAGTTAAGTCGTTTATCCTTGCTAAACCTGGGCTTTGATTCAGATACCCTTTCTTTAAACACCGGGAATATTCCTCCGGATATTACTGCGCTGGTGCTGGCAGATCCTAAGACCAGTCTCAGTGCCGCCAGCCTGTCTAAGATGGAGCAGTATATAGATAATGGCGGCAATATGCTGATACTCGGCGAGCCGGGCAAACAGGAAATGCTCAATCCTTTATTGCAGCGATTGGGGGTCCAGCTGATGGATGGCACCATGATCCAACCTTCCAAAGAGGAGATGCCGCATATGGCCACTCCTTACGTAACCACGGCAGGCCTTGATCTGGCAGAGGAACGCCTGCTGCTGCTATCAAAAAAATCCGGGGATAGCCTGAAGGTGCTCATGCAGGGAGCCACCGGAATTGCCTATTCCACCCGGGGAGCCTTTACGGCAACTCCCCTATTAATGACCGTTGGACAACAGACCTGGCTGAAAGCAGGCAGACTCGTAACAGATTCCACGCCTCCGGAGTACAGCCCGCAGGAAGGGGATATAAAAGGGTCTTTCCCGACAGCCCTTGCATTGACCAGACAGGTGAACGACCGGCAACAGCGTATTGTCGTCTGCAGCGATGCGGATTTTATGAGCAATCTCAGATCAGGGAGTAGCTTTTTTGGCAGGGCGATCTGTAGCTGGCTGGACAAAGGGCAGTTCCCGATATACACGCCCCGTCCGGATCCAAAGGATAACTTATTGACCATTACCGCTCCGGGAGCCAACGTACTGAAAATAGTGTATGTCTGGGTGCTTCCAGCCCTGGTATTGCTGTTGGGGTCCATACTATTGATCCGACGTAAAAGAAAATAAAACAAAAGAATCATGTTCTTGCATACAGACGAGCAGACGATAGCCGATTTGGGAATATTTGGCCAGCGCAACAGCAGCGGCATCTATGATCTGTACAATCGTACGCATACCCGGGGAGGAGAGGCGATCCTGAAAGAACTATTTCTGAATCCTTTGTCGGACATAGCTGCCATCAACCAGCGGAGTAGTATTATCGAAAATTTCTCCCGTCTGAAGATGGCCTTCCCTTTCAGCACAGCCCTGATCGATATAACAGAGAAATATTTAAGGGACTCCGATGAGCGCACGAAAAACGCTCGCCACCAGAGCATGCTCAGCGAGAAAGAGATACAGCAGGGTGTGCTGTCCGTGATAGAACTTATTCAGCATAGCCTGGAATTTATAGAAACAACCGCTGTGAAAGATCTAGCCGCTTACGCGGCGGAACGGGAGGCTATTTTGTTGCTAATTGCCAGTCCGGCATTTGAACCGGTGCTACGCGAAAAAGCGAAAACCAGGCTGTCTTACACCGCCATTGCAGCATACGACACCCTTTTCAGGGTCCGCGAGCGTCATAAAATAGAGCAATTGCTGGGGCAGGTCTATTACCTGGACGTATACCTTTCTGTGGCAAAAGTGGCTGTGGATTTGAAATTCGTTTTTCCCAAAGCCCTGGAGAAAGGACAATCCCTGCTGAAATTGGAGGGAGTGTATCATCCTGAACTGAAACATCCTGTGAGTAATACCGTGTTGATGAGCCCCGGTCAAACTGTGATCTTTCTGACCGGGGCCAACATGGCCGGCAAGTCTACTTTCCTGCGTTCGGTGAGCACCGCTGTATATGTGGCGCATCTGGGATTTCCCGTGGCGGCTGTATCCATGGAGTTCTCCGTTATGGACGGTATCTATACCACGATCAACCTGCCGGATAATCTGGGTATAGGAGCAAGCCATTTTTATGCGGAGGTGTTACGCGTAAAAAAGATGGCCACGGAGCTAAGCCACGGGAAATCGCTGTTCATCATATTCGACGAACTGTTCCGGGGCACCAACGTAAAGGATGCACATGAGGCTACGGTAGCCATCACCAGGGCTTTTGCCGGGAAGAAGACCAGTATGTTCATCATTTCCTCGCATATCGTGGAGGCAGGAGATGAATTGAAACAACAGGGGAATATCGGGTTCTTTTATCTTCCTACACGCATGAATGGCCACGTGCCCGAATATACCTATACCCTGAAAAAGGGTATTACAGATGACCGGCATGGCATGATTATTATCAGGAACGAAGGTATCCTGGATACACTGAAAAATGGAAAGAAGGTTAGTTGATCACCAGCCTAAAAACAATAAATATGAGCTTTAGTATAGATACACAAACACTGGAAGAGCTGAACCTGCTGGGAAAATTCAGACAGGGCTCGGTGTATAGCCTGTTCAACCAGGTAAGAACGAGGGGTGGCGAACAGTTGCTGGACAGTATGTTCCGCACTCCACTGGACAATGCACTCGCCATCAATGAGCGTAGCGGTATATTTCAATTTTTCCAGCAGATAAAACCGGGCTTCCCTTTCGATGTACAGGAGATTAATTTAATGCGGGAATACCTGGATACAGGAGCAGGGACCAACGCCCTGTTGACATTGACCGGTACCGTTATAAAAAAGATCCTTTCCGGTCTCACCCGGGACGAGCGATATAAAAAAAGTATTCAGGGATTGCAGGCAACCATCGTTACGCTGAACAAATGCTATGCGTTTCTGGAAACAGTCCAATCCCCGACAGGGCCTTATTCCGCCCGCATACAGGAAGTAAGGGAGCTATTATCCGACAAGCGGCTGGAAAGATTGCGGAATATAGATATATATCAGGCCTTACCGGTGAAAACCCTGGCTTTTTATGAGCATGTATTAAAAGGTAGACTCCAGGAAGAGATGGAGCGCATCTTAGCCTTCATCTACGAACTGGATGTGAATATAGCAGTAAGTGATGTGGCCCGCTCCAAAGGATTTACATATGCCCACGCATTAGCGCCGGAAAAAAATATCCTGCTGGCCGGGGGGCTTTATCATCCCGGTATAAAAGGGGCAGTGGGCAATGCTATATCGCTGCACAGGGATAGCAACGTACTGTTCTTAACGGGCGCAAATATGGCCGGTAAATCCACCTGGATGAAGTCAGTGGGTATAGCTATGTACCTGGCGCATATGGGTTTTCCGGTCGCGGCCGCGAACATGGATTTTTCTGTTCGGGAAGGTCTTTACTCCTCCATTAACGTAGCAGATAATATCAGCCTGGGGTACAGCCATTTTTATGCAGAGGTGGTAAGAGTAAAGCAGGCCGCAGTCGCTGCCAGCAGTGGCAAAAGATTATTATTGATGTTCGACGAGTTGTTCAAGGGCACCAATGTGAAAGACGCTTACGATGGTACGCTGGCCGTAACGGAGGCGTTTTCCGAATACAGAGAGTGTCTGTTCATCGTGTCGACACATATTATCGAGGTAGGAGAAGTGTTGAAAGACCACAGCAATATTCATTGTGCCTATATGCCTACTGTTATGGACGGGGTTCATCCCCGTTATACCTATAAACTGGAGGAAGGCATTACTGCCGACCGCCAGGGGATGATGATCATACAAAATGAGGGGATTTTGGAATTGATCGGAGAATAGCATGCTGATTTCAGGACCTGGGACAGCCCATATATAAGATATTTTCTATTTCTAAAATATACATATATTGCATTGGTAATATATAAATTGCCATGCCGACTGCTTCCATCAATCAACTTTGCCAGCAAATAGCACAATTCGACGATGAAGCGGCTTTTGGAGAACTGTTCAAATTATATTACCCCCGTCTTTTATTGTTTGCCGAAACCATTCTTAAAAGCCGTGAGTCGGCAGAAGAAGCAGTAGAAGACGTGTTCCTGAAATTATGGGAGAACAGGAAGGTATTACCTGCGATCAATAATATTAACTATTACCTGTTGGTGGCAGCCAAACATAAGGCGCTGAATTACCTGGAAAAAATAGAAAGACAGGCCATCATCCGCCTCGATGACGTGGAAGTGGCATTCGGCGATATTCCTGTCGATCCTGAGAACACCCTGATCTCGTTGGAAAACGTCCGTATCATACAAACGATCATCAATGAACTCCCACCCCGTTGCAAGCTCATGTTCCGCCTGGTAAAAGAGGACGGTTTAAAATACAGGGAGGTCGCTGACCTGTTGAATGTTTCTGTAAAAACCGTTGAAACCCAGATCTCTCTCGCTCTCAGTAAAATAGGTGCTGCCCTGGAGACCCGCCTGCCTTTGGAAAAGGGACAATACAACTCCGGCCGGTCAGGTAAATGATCATTTCCCAAAAAATAGTTTATATCGCTTCAGGGTATGGTATCCTTTTACCTGTCTTTAGTAGGGTATTCGTCATTTTATGGAAAAACAACGGCTTTGGGAATTACTGGCAAAGGTCAAATCGGGCGAAGCTACGCCCGAAGAGCAATTGGAGCTTAGTCAGCACCTTTCTGCCTTCCCCCGTCATCTTGACCTGGCGAAACAAATAGATGCATTTTGGGACCTGCCAGCTTCGGCCGCAACTGCGGCCTCCACGGAGGAGACAACAGCAGCCTGGAACAGCGTCCGTAGTAAAATTCAGGACCGGGAACCACCTGTTGAATTGCCGGGCAGCCCAAAAAAGATAAGGCGGATGACAAAATACATTGGCGCCATAGCCGCTGTTCTTATAACCACCGTTGGTATAGGTTTGTGGAATATATTACAGGTAAAGCCCCCCTCACAAAAAAATACTATCTCCACCAGGAACGGATCAAAATCAAAGATCGAATTGCCTGATGGTACCCTGGTCTGGCTGAACGTGGGCAGCAGGCTCAACTATGACGGGAACTATGGCAGGGACAGCAGGGAACTGACCCTTATCGGAGAGGCATATTTCGATGTAGCACGCGATCCTAACAAACCTTTTATACTTCATACAGGCAAAATGGATGTAAAAGTATTAGGCACTGTCTTTAATGTAAAAGCCTATCCGGGCGACGCTACCACCGAAGCGGCCCTGATCAGGGGCTCTATTGAAGTCACCTTCCCCGGCCGTCCACAGGAGAAGCTGATCCTGAAACCCCATGATAAGATCTCCATCGTCAATAAGGAACCAGGTATGGTGGAGGATACTACCCGCCTTACAGACGCAAATAGTAAAGAAAGACCAGCCATCGAAGTCTCGTCCGTACAATATGAACCAGCCGCCAGCGCTATTATTGAAACGGCCTGGGTGAATAACAAACTGGTATTTCGCGGCAAGACCTTTGAAGAGCTGAGCAAGGATATAGAGCGCTGGTTCAATGTCACCGTACAGGTACAGGACAGTTCTATACTGTCCCAAACATTTACGGGTACATTCAGCAATGAAAGCATCACCGATGTATTGTATGCCCTGAGCTTGTCGTATCCGTTCCACTATAAGTTCGACAAGAGTACAAATACGGTCACCATCAACTGAAAATAGCTAACTGCTTTTAATAACGAAAAACGATTGCATATGACTACCATCACGTAACTCCCCCTTCTATACAACAAGAACGGGAAATGCAACTACATTTCCCGCTAACAGCTAAAAAAGACGGCAGCTGCATGTCTCGTGGAAAAGCTATGCATGCCCTCTATTATTTAACCATCTCAATACGAATTTATGAAAATAATTCGACTTGTGGGCAGCATCATGCCCGGAAGTGAATGCAAGAAAATCATTCTGGCTATGAAAATGACGATTGTTTTCACCTGTGTTTTGTGCTTGCAGCTCTCAGCCAATGTTCATTCTCAAACCAGGGTTACGCTTCAACTTCAGCATGCTTCATTAAACGATGTATTCCTTGAGATAGAGAAGAAGACGGAATACCGGTTCCTGTTTAACGACCACCTGTTGCAGGATGAGGTCAGGGTAACGGTAGATGTTAAAAATGAGCTTGTCAAAGATGTATTGTCGAAATTGCTGGTCAACACAAATCTGGATTTTAAAGTCGTTAATGATAACCTCATTGTCATTGTAAGCAAAGGTCTCGTGATCAGGGGTGTCCCGGTACATGGAAAGATAGTGAATGCCCAAAACCAGCCGGTGACCGGTGCTTCGGTGCTTGAAAAAGGTACACATAATGGAGTAAACACCAACACCCGGGGCGAGTTTGATCTTATAACAGAAAGTAACAAGGCTGTACTGGTCATTTCATCTGTGGGGTTTAACCCGATGGAATTTGCTTTGAATGGCAATACAAATGTTACTATAACACTCAACGAAGACTTTTCCAAATTGAATGAAGTGGTGGTCGTAGGCTATGGAACGGCCAAAAGAAAAGATGTCACCGGGGCGGTAGCCAGTGTTAAAGTGGAGGGTTCTGCCCTATCCCTGATGCCAAATCTGAATGTATTGGAGGCGCTGCGGGGAAATGTGTCGGGTTTGAACATCGGCCCGGTAAATTCGGCCGGGGGGCAGCCATCTGTGCTTATTCGGGGTCAACGATCCATTAGTGGCTCCAACGATCCGCTGATCTTATTGGACGGCGTTATTTATTTAGGTTCGATCAGTGATATCAATTCGAATGACATCGCCAGCTTCGATATTTTAAAAGACGCTGTTTCGGCCGCCACCTATGGTTCCAGGTCGGCCAATGGCATTATTGCCATAACCACTAAAAAAGGAAAGAACGGGAAGCCAACGATCTCTATCAAGTCCGAAACGGGTCTTCAGCGCTGGCAGAACAGGCCCAAAATGATGAAGGCCGCCGAATGGATCGAAGTGGTAAATGCCCGGAATAAATATGCCCCGGGCACCACCAACTGGATGCAGACCGGTGAGCTGGCCAATATGAAGACAGGCAAAGAAACTACATGGCTCGATCTGGTGACACAGACAGGTCTTGTGCAGGATTACCAGGCAGCGGTATCAGGCGCCGCCCCCAATATCAATTACTATTTATCCGGATCCTATAACGATAACAAAGGTATTGTCGTCGGGGACAAGTTCCGGCGTCTTTCAGCCTTAGGCAAGATCAATACGAAGATCACCAGCTGGCTCGAGACGGGTGTGGATGCGGCCTGGTCAAGAAGGGATTATTCAGGCATTGCCGCCAATATAGGCTCCGCCGAGGTCATGTCGCCCTACGGCGTTGTATACCGTGATTCACTGGGAAACCTCGAAAAATACCCCTATACACAATCGCTCATCAATCCATTATGGGGAGTCAATGACGGTACTATCGACAATAAGGATATCGCTACCACCTACCGTTTGAACACCTATGCAGTGGTTACCCTCCCCTGGGTAAAGGGATTGAGCTACAGGGTCAATTTCCTGAACAACCAGGAGCGACATGACTCCGCCGGCTTCACTTATGAAAGATATTATATATTGGAAGGGACCGGGATAGCAGGCAGGTACGACCCCGCCTCGGTACAAAACCTGCTATCCAACGCCAACGGCAGCCTGTTGAATGACGTGACCAACAGTTATGTATTCGATAATATACTTACCTATGAAAGATCCATTCATAAACACAGGATCACCGCTACGGCAGTGGCGACAAGAGATCACTGGAAATTTCAGGACATCACTTCGACAGGAAGCAATTTTGCCGCCAATGGGAATACGGCGCTTGGTATGTATGGCCTGTCCAAAGCCACCGTCCAAAAGGTAAAACTCAACAACATCGAACGGGCCAATATCGGATACCTCGCGCGATTGAATTATTCATTCAATGACAGATATTTTCTAACGGCGTCCTGGCGCCGTGACGGCGCTTCCGTCTTTGGCGCCGATAAAAGATGGGCCAATTTTTCGGCCATTGGCGCTGCCTGGCAGATCTCACGGGAACGATTCCTTCAAAATTTTAAGCCCCTGAGCTCGCTAAAACTCAAGTTCTCGTGGGGTCAGAACGGGAACCAGGGCCTCAGCCCCTATGCCACACTGTCGCAGGTATTGAACGGCTCTGCGGGGGATGCGCGCTACGAATTCTCCAATGCGCAAGGTACCATCGTCTATGGCCTGGTGCAAAACTCCCTTGGTAATTCAAGCCTGGGCTGGGAAAAGACGGCTGCCACCAATGCCGGTTTTGAATCGGGCTGGCTGAACAATCGCCTTTTTGTCGATCTCGATCTTTACTATACTAAGACCACCGATCAGATCTTCGTCCGCACTATCCCCATTATGACGGGGTTCAAGACCCAACTCTCCTCCCTCGGCCAGGTAGACAATAAAGGCCTTGAACTAACGGTACGGTCGGTGAATATTCGAAATAAGACACTCAGCTGGAGCTCGGAACTTACGTTCTGGAAAAATAACAACAAGCTAAAACATCTTTACCGGGAAGACAAGGATCATGACGGGCGTGAAGACGATGATATCGCCAATAATTTCTTTATCGGCAAGTCACTGGGAGCTATTTACGGCTATAAGCAGAATGGCATCGTCCAAACCAATGACAACGGCTATATCACCATGACTGGCGCCGCCCCCGGTGCTCCTAAATATGTCGATTTGAACAAAGACGGTAAGATCGATGCCAACGACCGTACCGTTATAGGCTACACCAAAGAGAATTTCCGCATGGGCCTCAGCAATACGATACAGTATAAGAATTTTGATCTCTACCTGATGGTCTCCGGCATCTTTGGCGGTAATAATACTTTACTCCAAAGCAATACGTCGGCTTACATGACCTCAGGCACCGGCCGGTTCAACGATAACTCCATCTCCAAGCCTTACTGGACACCCCAAAATCCAGGCAACGTATACCCTTCGGCTTATTTTGCAGGCGACAGCCGGTTCCTCGGGCTGCAGTCAAGAGCTTTTGTGCGGATCCAGGACCTGTCCATTGCGTATTCGATCAACAGCAGCTGGCTGAAACAAAATGGCATCAACACCGTAAGGGTATTTGCCGGCGGCAGGAACCTGGCCACCTTTACCAAATGGGTGGGCGGCGACCCCGAGACGGGCACTACCGTACAATCAAACATTTTCCCGGTAGCAACAACCTATTCGTTTGGCGCAAACATTAGTTTTTAAGCAATCAATACTTCCCGACATGAAAAAATACATATATACTATATACGCCTTCCTGCTGCTGTTGCTGGCGTCGGCAAGCTGTAAGAAAATGGACGACAAATTCCTGGTAACTAACCCGGAGACTTTCTACACCGTAGACAATATTTTTTCCACCTCTGCCCAGGTAGACCAAGCTGTGATCGCAATATATTCCCAGCTAAGAGATATATGGGCCAATCCAAACGAAGAGAACTGGATCTTTGTATTCAGAGGCAATGGCACCGATATGTTCGATGTTCCCAGCATCAGACGGGCCAATTCATTCAACAATTATGGTACCATCAATGCCAATCATACCAATTTCTATAGTGCGTTCAGTACCTGGTACCAGATCATTGCAAAGGCCAACCTGGCCATCTACAGCGCGGGCCTTCCCAATATGACCTGGGCATCGGATGCCGATAAGAAGTACACGCTTGCCCAGGCGCGCTTTTTCAGGGCTTTTGCCTATCGCAACCTGGCGGAACTTTTTGGCGGTGTGCCCATTGTGACAGAGACTACAACAACGGCCAGGTACGATTACAAACGCGCTGCCCGCGTAGAGACATATCAGTATGCCATCACTGAATTACTGGCCATCGAAAATGACCTGCCGGAAGTGACAGCTATCGGAGGAAGACTGGTAAAAGGCGCCGCCCAGCATAATTTATGCGAGTTATATCTGGCCATGGGTACCCAACTGGCGGCAGACGGCAATACCACCGCTGCACAGACGGCTTTTGCACAATCTATTGCTTACGGCAACAAGGTCATCGACGGCGGCACCTATGCCCTGATGAACACGCGTTACGGTGCACGAAAAACAGAAGCGCAGGGCAATGCATACTGGGACCTCTTCCAGGAAAATAATGTCAACTACCAGGATGGGAACAAAGAGTGCATATGGGCCATACAAATTGACTATGCCGCTTATAAGGCGGAAGACCCCCGCTCGAAATTACCTTATTCACGCATCTATGGTCCTGTATTCCGCAACGGATCTCCCGCAAACCTCGGAGGTACGCTTGAAGACGTAGGGGGCCGCGGTATCTCGCAGGTGACGCCCACCATGTATACCAGGGATAGCATCTATACAGGCCAGTGGGCCAACGATATGAGGAATACGGATATCGTTTTCCGTAGGATCTTTCTCGGCAATATCCCTGGATCTCCTTACTTTGGCATACCGGTACCCTGGTCTGTGCTGTATAATAATATGGACAATCAGAGCCTGGATTACCCGGTGAGCTGCAAGATCGCTACCGATAAATATACAGGGCTGGCTGATGGAGAGAACAGGAGCAACCTCTTCCGTGACGATTATTTTATCCGTCTGCCTGAAACTATTTTGCTGCGTGCCGAAGCTAAACAGCGCAATGGTGATAAAGCGGGTGCGGCAGCCGATGTCAATTTATTACGCACCCGTGCCAACTGTGCTTACAAAGTGACGGCAGCCGACATGGATGACAACTTCAACCTGATACTGGATGAACGTTGCCGCGAGCTGCTATACGAGGAATGCCGCTGGAATACCCTGCTGCGCATGGGTGGGACTGTCGCCGTCGACCGTATAAAGAAATATGCTTACTGGCCGGAGGCCAGGGCTACCCTGAACTTCCAATATAATCTGTGGCCGATCCCGCAGCTGGTGATCGATGCCAATAAAGACGTGAAACTCGACCAGAATCCCGGATGGTAAATATTCATTGTATGATAAGATCCCTACTCATTGTAGCCTGCTGGCTGATATGCCTACGGCTGCCGGCGCAAAAACTGCACTATTCATTACTCACCTCCGATACCCTCCCCTATGCGGTCATCCAGAAAGGTTTTATAAGCCCACCCGCTGAATCAAGACTGAGGTGCTATTGGTGGTGGTTGAATAGCATGGCCACGAAAGAGTCCATTACCCGCGACCTGGAACAAATGAAGGAAAAGGGATATGGAGGAGCCTCCATTGTTGATGCAGGGAGCTCCAACTACACGGTTGCGTATAAAACCAGGGCCGGCCCTGTATTCATGAGCCCTGCCTGGATGGAATTGTATAAACATGCCGTGAAGGAAGCCCAGCGGCTTGGCATAGAGCTAAGTGTTAATGTACAAAGCGGGTGGAACCCCGGCGGTCCGACGATAACTCCGGAGCTGGCCTTAAAAGAGATCGCTTATTCGGAGATGACCGTAGAAGGCGGCCGAAATATACAGCTGACACTACCGCAGCCACGCTTTCAACTGCTATATAGGGATATCGTGGTACAGGCCTTCCGACAACCGGCTGACATGCGATTAAAGGATAGCGCCATCAAAAACTGGGGTATTAAATCATTCACCCGGTCTTTTGGTTTCAGGGGCACCTATCCTTTGTATAAGCTACGCGAAGAATACCCCGGCGCCGATACGATAGGAGGCATCAGAAAAGAAGGGATCATCGATCTCACGGCTCGATGTAAGAATGGTGTATTGACCTGGGAAGCGCCCGAAGGTACCTGGACGATCATCCGATATGGATGGACCTGCACAGGCGCCAGCACCTCCACCAACAGCGATGGATGGAACGGGCTATCACTTGATCATCTCAACCCGCAGGCATTTAAAAAGTTCAGCGCCGATGTGATCATTCCGCTGATCGACACTGCCAGGGCAGCAGGTAATAGTGTACATTTTTTACAAACCGACAGCTGGGAAATGGGCAATGTAGGATGGACGAACAATTTTCCCGCGGAATTTAAGAAATTCAGAGGCTACGACCTGTGGCCTTACCTGCCGGTCCTGGCAGGACGCATAGTGGGAACTGTAGACCAGAGTGACCGGTTCCTGCATGATTACCGGCAGACGGTGAGCGATTGTATTGCATCCTATCATTATCAGCTGTTCAGCGACCTGGCACATGCCAGCGGCATGGGGATCCATCCGGAATCGGGTGGACCGCATTCTGCGCCTGTCGATGCGCTGAAGATAATGGCGATCAGTGACTTCCCGCAGGGCGAGTTCTGGGCTACCTCTAATACGCATAGAATAAAAGATGATGAGAGGCTGTCGGTAAAGCAAAGCGCCAGTGTCGCCCATACCAACGGTAAAAGATTTGTTGCTGCAGAAGGCCCCACTACTATCGGACCCCAATGGGAGCGGGCTCCAAGAGAGTTAAAGGCAAATATCGACCGGGTATTCTGCTCGGGCGTGAACAGGATCGTATGGCATACTTTTACTTCTTCGCCAAAGGAATTTGGACTTCCCGGTAACGAGTATTTTGCAGGCACACATCTAAACCCCAACGTTACATGGTGGAAACAGGCAGGTGATTTTATCAGTTATCTCAACAGATGCAGTTACCTGTTATCACAGGGTTTGTTCGTGGCCGACGTACTCTATTATTATGGCGATGATGTCCCCAATTTTGTCTTCGTTAAAGAAGATGTCAAAGACCTGGCGTTTGGCTACGACTGGGACAAATGTTCGAAAGAGGTGCTGCTGAACAGGGTTTCTGCCAAAGATAATAAGCTCCTTTTTCGGGATGGCATGAGCTATCGCATATTGGTGCTGCCCGATGAAAAGGCCATTGACCTGGCTGTATTGCGAAAGCTGGAAGCATTGGTAAAGGAAGGACTGACCATCATGGGGCCACGACCGGTAAAGGCGACCTCGTTGACAGACTTCCCCATCGCCGATAAGGAAGTTAATGCGATTGCAGCTCGTATGTGGGGCAATATCGATGGAGCTGCCGTCACCGAAAATAAATATGGTAAAGGAAAAGTGATCTTTGGTAAAGACGTCAATGCCGTATTGAAAGAGATAAAGGCGCTGCCCGACTTCTCTTTCACGAGTACCCGCGAGAACACAGCGCTTGATTACATCCATCGGACCGGAAAGGGGATGGATATCTTTTTTGTGGTCAACAGGTTTAGTAAAAGAGGGATCAACGATTTTGAGTTCCGGTACGATCCTTCACTTCCCGACCGGTATGAGCAGGTGGAATGCGCATTCAGGGTGACAGGCATGGTGCCTGAATTATGGGATCCAATGACAGGACAGGTTCAGGAAATAGTAACCTGGCGGGAAGAAAAAGGCCGCACGTTCATCCCCCTCTACTTCGAGCCGGAAGGATCACGGTTTATTGTGTTCCGGAAAAAAAATGTATCTCCGGCGCCGGGAAATTATACCCTTACCTGGTCCGATGGGGGAACCAATACGGTAAGCTCCACCCAGCCCAATGCGGTAATACCCGTAACCGGTGCATGGCGGGTCAGTTTTGATACCGCCTGGGGTGGCCCGGCTCAGATACAGATCGATACACTTGCATCATGGACAACCTTTGCCGATACAAGTATCAAATATTATTCGGGCACAGCGGTATATAGAAAGAACCTGGCCATCAGCGGTGAATATCTAACAGCGACAAAAGCAGTGCTCGATCTGGGTAACGTGCTGGAAATGGCATCGATCACTGTCAATGGGCATAAAATGCCTGTACGCTGGTGTGCTCCATATAGTTTTGACATTACACCCTATATTCATGCCGGCGACAATCAACTGGAAGTTGAGGTAGTAAACCTTTGGCCCAATCGCCTCATCGGAGATAGCAGACTACCTCCGGAGCAAAGACGAACAAAGACGAATATCAAAAAATTTGAACAGCCGGGTTCCGAAAAGTATTTAAGGGAATCCGGACTATTGGGGCCGGTGACACTACGGTTTTACCCTATACCAACCAACAACCCTCCTCCCCGAATCCTGCAAGATAATCGCCCAGGCTTGTCTGTATATAAAAAAAGGCCTCAGAGCCATTCATTCTTTGAAGATGGCGTCCAAAAAATCTACTGAATATGCAACGGCCTTTTATCTTCAGCTCTGTTAGTATAAAAATATACAGTTGTCATGGAATAAGCCCACAATCTTGTAGTAGTGTTTTCCCATGTGTTTGACTCCAAACACAATACGGGGATGTTTCTATATCCCCTTCAACGACCGTAAATAATCCACCGTTTCCGGATTCGATGGCTTGGTCAGTTCGAAATCAAAAACTCTCCCCTCCTTATCCAGCAACACGAACCGCGGGATCCTGGCAACCTTCAACGCCCTCATGATAGCCAGGTCGGAAACCAGCCATTGCAGCCTCCCATCCATATGATGGCCTGCAATTGCCCCCTTCCAGCGGCCCACCTGCTCGTCACAGGAGACACTGACAAATTCGATATTCTTCCCCTTAAAAGCATTTTTTAGTTTTTCCAGGTAGGAATACTCATACATACAAGCTCCACACCAGCTCGCCCAGAAATCCAGCACTACGTATTTTCCCTTCAGACTCTCGAGGCTAACCGGTTTGAACGCGGTATCTACCATCCCAAAATCAGGCCCGCCCTTCATATCCTGATCGCCGCTTAAATAGGCTTTAACGGCTTGGTCATTCGTCATAACGCTTTGTGCCCGACCACCCAAAGAGCCCGATAAACAAAACAGGATGATAACTGACACCAATGCCGATTTCTTCATTTTATTCGTTTTAGTGATTGAAAAACTGGAGGCTACTGCAAAATATAATCATACGGATACAGCAGCGTCTTCCAACTCTTCCCCCCATCCACCGTCTCATACAATCGCTGCTCGCCATACGCCAACCCATGTTGCTCATCCTCGAAGAATATCCTCGTAACATTGCTGAAAGTAGCATTAAAATTCGATACATAACTCCAGCTTATCCCTCCATCTGTGCTTTTTTCCAAGCCCCCTTCCGTAAGGCCATATATCAGCGAAGAACTGACAAAGCTTACATCAGCTAAATACACCGATGCTGGCGCCTCTTTCCAGGTGACGCCATTGTCCGCCGAAAAATAAGCGCCAGGTATGGAATATACAGCTACCTGACCAGCTGCGCTCACCCGCAAGCCCCCCAGGTTCCTGGTGTCGATAAGAACCGGCTTACTCCAGGTTACGCCGCTGTCAGTGGTGCTGGAGATATAGGTGCCACCGCTGCTCAGGAGCATCCATCCTGTCTTAGCGTTCGCAAATTGCATGGCCAGCGGCATATAGTTGTCTTGAATGCTGGACACCAAAGTTGCCGTCTTGGCCGGGACATCGATCTTATACAATTGGCGGGTATTGCCATTTGCGTAGGTTTGCTGAACGTATAACCCCAGCACCTCCTTATCGCCTACAGGGCTTAACCCAAAAAACCCACTGGAATAAAAGCCGGCGCCAGGTAAGGCAGGATTAAATACCGGTGAGAACGACGTCCAGGTACTCCCATAATCGGTGGAAAAATTAACCACCGGCGTCAGCGTCTGTCCTGATCCATACACACATCTGTCCCCATTAAAGCTGTAAGGAGTAGTGGCTGTCTGCAGGGAAAAGGAATGCAACCCGAAATCCATGAAATCATCGACCGTCCTGAAAGCGCTATGAAGTGTTATACCGTGGATACTGGCTCCGCTGTCCAGTCGTACGTATAAAAGGCTGTTACCTTTGATGATGGCTTTGGTGGCCGGGTTAACCACCGGCGTCACCGGCACCTGGTTGATGAGAAGCACGTCCTTTTTACCGCAGCCACATAGCGCAGCAAGGCATAAAATGTAAAAGCTATATTTTTTCATGGGATAGTTGTTTAAGATCTGGAACGATGTTTAAAGTTGAAAGTAAACCCCAGCCCGATATTCACCGAGCTGCAATTAATTCTGGTAGTCGCCGGAACGGCAAACCCATCAGCTTGTAGCTGATTTTTGAGATCGCTATTGACTTTTAAGGAAGGATTAAAATATTCATAGTCGATTCTCAAAAACCAAAGCGAAGATCGAACGATCATGATCCCCGCATCATAAGAAAGATCATGCCCGGATAAATAGCTATCGGTCTCTGCTGTAGTCGTAATATTAGTCGTCGGATCATAGCCATAGGTCTTGGAAAAAAAGTTGGAGCACCAGTTGTAATCAATCCGTACCAGAGGGAAAAATGCCCACTTCCGGTGTTCAGCCGTCTTGTATTGAAACTCGAGACCCGCCTTTCCGGTCAAAAATGTCTCTGTTACGCTGTTATCGCTCCCGGCCCCCTTCATATACATCTTGAATCCGCCATTAGGCACGATCCAAAGTCTTTTGCTGGGAAGTACCGCCACCTTGAAACCTAGCGACATTTCCCCGCCGGTGTAAAAAACCTTATTAAGCTGAGCAGAAGTCGGAACAACCAGGCCGCCACCGAGATCAATACCAAACCGGCTCTGTGCCTGGGACAATAAATGGGGAAATACAAGTAAACAAAGGCATAGCAGCCGTAAAGGAAAGGGGTTTTTCATTGGATTAGTCGTTTGGGTATAGAACGAGAAAGATAGATAAATAGTCTGTCTTTCAAAACCGCGGCTACCCATTTAAGTGTTTTCTCTTCATCCTTATCATACAATAACTATCCGGCGGTTTGGCGACCTTTCTTTTATTACTAGAGTTCTGAGAAAAGATACTCATCGTAACAAAGGGAATACGGTGACAATAAGCGGCGCAGAATAGGCGCTATGCCCTTTTTTATCTTTTCCACGCAGGCGGATTACATGCTTTGTCGGGTTGCCCGACTTGTCTATTTTCAGACATACGTCAGTATTTTGGTTAAACGACAGCACCTTCCATTGTAGATCACTCCGATCTGTTTCCCACCAATCGATAGTGGCAAAGTCCTGGTCTTCCTCGTCAAAACCAAACCCGGCTACGTGCAAACAAGCCTGTCCCGTTTCGTCGGAGTAAATAATCAAATCATTTGAGCCGGGGGTTGTGATCACCATATTCGGAGGTCCATCTACCACCGATGCATTGACATTAATCAGTCGGAAATCGTCGGCTGTTCCTCCGCAGATACCCGTATAATAAACATATATATAATGAGCCCCGGGGCTTAAACTGTGGAATATGCGTTGTCCGGACCCGAGTTCACCGTCTCTTGACGATACCCATCGCACCTTACTGGCAACTAACTTGCCCAGCCCCTTGTTGGGATCGAGGCCCGCTGCTTCAAAAGTGATGGTTTGTTTGGCGGTAAATTGCTGATGGTTCGACAATGAAATGATTTGAAGCGTGGGCCTGGGAGCAACAAATGAACTATTGCCTGCCAATACAATTTCATTGGAACGCCCCGAAAGACCGATATCATCAATGGCAGTGGCAGTGATGTGATGTGTCCCGTCTGGTAGTGGTATTGTCAATGTCTCACCCGTGCCCAGGATACCGGAAATGTCACTGGTCCAGGTTACCGTATGCGGGCCACCTTCAGGATCTGTTATTTGTGCCTTAAGCACATATTTTGTCTGGCAACTTCCGAAGGCATCCTCCGATTGTCCACTAATTGTTATATCCGGTGGTGTGCCGCCAAATGCTTTAACGACTGCAGCATAAGCATCCGGCCAGCGGGAAACTTGTCCATCATTACCGTGATGGGCTGTTTCATATAGGATGTCCTCAACCTGGTTGTTACTCATCCTGGGATTGGCCGCCCAAATCAGTGCAGCAATTCCGGCTACGTATGGTGCAGCCGCGCTGGTAGCAGTGAAAACATGCGGACCATTTACTGCAAAGTCCCCGGCGACCCATACGGAACCAGGTCCCCAGATGTCCAGTTCCTGATCCCCAAAATTACTGTCGCCCCGCCGGTTGGGAGTGCCTGCATCCATAGCCCCCACGGCAATTACACCGTCGTTCTCTGCGGGTTCCCACCAGTCAGATTCCCAGCAAATTCCCAAAAAACAATCTTCTTCATCAATGTTGGTACTGCTGTTCCCTGCGGAGGCAAAAAGTAATTTACCCGCAGCATGTGCTCTGCCGGTAGCCAGGCTAAACGGAATTACTGACCATGAAAGAAGAGCAGGTATAGGCGCCCCCCAGCTCATGCTGATAATGTTGGCCCCGCTGAGTAATGCCAATGTAATCGACTGGATATTGTTAAAGACGTCCGCAGTACGTCTGATGGCAATCAAGTTGGCAACAGGTCCCGCAGGCCCTGCGGCTCCAATCCCATTATTGACTTGCCCGACTGCCGCATTAACAGCGTTCCAGCCATGCCAGGGGCAGGATGAGCCTCCGCAATCGTTTTCATTTGGACCCGTTGGGTCAACTGCAGCAAATGATGCTTTATCGAGCACATAGCCTGGCGGAAAATCATCTGCCCCTCCAAATCCGCCGTCAATGATCGCTATTTTTTTCCGACGATTGAGAAAACCCGACCTATCCAGCAGCTGCCAGGCCGCAGTAACGCCAATATCGAAATTGCCCCCCTTCTTCATATATATCCAATTAAATGGATTGGGATCCCATTTCTCAACAATTATTCCTGCGTCGTTAAACATAATTCCACCACCCGAAGCTGACTCAGTTAACTTCCCATCCTGGTAGCTGTCTGTGACGGACAAGAAATTAATGCCAACCACCTTTCCACTTTTGGCGATTGCTGCGCCAATTGCAATTAGTCGCCTTGCCGCTTCACTATTTACGGCAATGGAAGAAGCCCCATTCGGATTCAGGGCAGTAAGGTTGTCAGTAAGCGCGCTCATATCGGCTTTTGCCGTTTCTATTCTCACCAGGTAATTTGGATTGGCGTCAATACCGACAGTTTTGGGACGGTCAATCGCCAATATCTTACCATGCCATTGAGCTAGCAACGCAACCAATTCCGACTGGTTGGCTGGCTCTATGATCAACTCATTTTCAACAAAGTCTACCTGGATTCCCAATTTACCTACCAGCGTGGCCAGTGGGCGTGGCAGGCTGTCCTCAAATGCAGGC
>Ga0307510_10001391_pt1 | contig 26524 bp, 20 predicted proteins | sample 12_EM_MG_FD_207224 | JGI IMG/M metagenome (GOLD analysis project Ga0307510, IMG submission 207224) | Populus trichocarpa ectomycorrhiza microbial communities from riparian zone in the Pacific Northwest, United States - 12_EM | ecosystem: Host-associated > Plants > Roots > Unclassified | place... | reverse complement strand
CAGAGTGGTTAAGTGTGAGCCCAATGGACGGCACATGGCGTAGAAATTGCCGAACCTTCAGAAGGAGCTGTGCTTGCGCGAATCGCATGTCAGCCGTGGTTGGAGCTGCCGTACTCCATCTCCTCTGGCCTACGAGATAACTTGCCCAGAAGTTCGTCTCGACGTTGGTGTTGTGGGCAGCGACGACATACACGAGCGCCGAAGCACCCAACACAAACTACGAAATAGAGACAGTTGAGCCAAGGGGGAAACGGGTTCATGGGGTATCCATTTGACGCACTATGATATGCTTCCCTATCTGCGGATGCCTGACTGCGTCCGCAAAACACGGCACGGGGCTCGAGCGAGCGACTTGCTCTCGGAAAGATGGGACGGCTCCCGATTGTAGATGTGCATTGCGCAGGCGAGGTGATACCGATAGGTCGCGGGGAAAGCGTATTCGGAACGAAAAAGAAAACTGGCGTCGTGTAGGGTTGAGAAGGTGAAAAGAGGTACGGGAACGAGCCAACCAACTCATCAGACTGAGACCTTCGGAGACGCGACTCGGCTGCGCGGATGGGTGCCATTTTCGTTTTCTGTAATCCGAATTACATAATCGAATGTTTACAGCCACCAGTCACCACTCTTCCTCTTCCGTTTCTGAATTCAATTCTCGCTCCCTTTTTTGCATCTTTTTCAACGTAGGTTCCTCCGGATGGCCCATCTCACCATCTGCGAGGGTCATGCACATCAATCGACTCCCTTTCGAGTCATACGTCGCTATGGGTGATTTCTCCAGAATGTCTGTCGTTTCTGTCGTCGCTGGGTGACAGCTCATGAACTTTTATCGTCCCGTCTGAGGATACTGTCATTTAATCTCGCGAAGTTGATGGGGCAGCTATTCTTATCATATCAATTACTTTGACCCTGTACAGCCGTTGAGTAGGAAAGTCTGGGAGGATTTATAACACCACGCACCGATTCCCATGTACAACAAAGTGTGTGACAAGGTAAAGAATGGTGTCGGTATTATGAGAGACCTCATAGACCATGGTCCTTTTGACTTCACCCGCAACGAGAAGTACCTCGCCGCCACCACGAACGCTTCGTACAACCTTGACATCACGTATTCGGGATCCATGCTGGAGCGCATGTAGGAGTTCTAGTTCCCGAAGCCGAGTAAGACATAGATGGATAGAAGAAACAACGGAATCTCACAGTTGAGTAGACATTGATGGTTTTCTGGCACTGAATGATCAGTGACGACCCAGAAGTTGACCACCGTACAAGTTTGCCCTCTAAACCAAAAAAGTCCTTGTGTCAGCTGATGCAGCATCTCGCTGTCTGAGTTACCAAAGCCATGCTTCATACTTGCCGCGCTCCTCCCCCGCATGAGGTCCCACATGTACAACGTCCGGTCCTTCCAACGCTCAGCACAACCTTCCCAGACAGATGCACAGACACCAAATTGGCACGTCCTTTGTGGCTCTTCAGCGACTGAAGCACTGCCCAATCATGGCGCAAAAATGCAGAGAGCTCCATCTTTTGATGCTGAGATGAGATGATGGCGTGAAGGGAACATGAGATGAGTGATGGAGCATAAAAGGATTGTCAATTTATGGAGGTAGAGGAAAGGACAGATGGTAGTACCTTCGTGCTGCATGGGTCCACCAACTGCCTTCCATTGACTGAGATCCCAGACTTTTGATGGTATTGTCTCCGCTCCCAGTCGTGAGCCATTTACCACCCTGCGGTGACACAACAACTATTTTGATATACGAGACATGGGTAGGGAAAATGAAGATTGGCTTCAACACCCATCCAAGTTCCAAGGATGGATCAGGCAAAGACGGAGACACGGTCCCTTGAAGACCGTAGTGAAGGCACTCGTAATCACCTGTGATGATTTTGAAGGACGATGGTAATAGGGACTTTTGCTCCCTTTCTGACGTCAAGCCAGCAGCTCCGACTCAGAGTCCTGATTTCATCAAGCCATTGTTAAGTGTATCCACCGCCGAGACATCGGCTTCGCACCTTCTGGCCTTTGATGCTGTATCCCAGGTCATATTCATAGCAGGATGGGAAAGCGTTCTCTCCGGTTTAGCGGACCGCCCTTCAATTTTTACTCTCTTTGCCTGTCGTTCCTTGTGTCGTTCCATTGTTTCTGCAGGTTTCGGTATGGAAAAGTGAACGACCCGAGAATGGGGTTAGGGGTTCAATATTTAATGGGTGCTGATGAAGTGCTTTATCTCAGTATTAACCAATTGCCATCTCTATGAGTGTCAGGTAGCATGGAATTTACCAATATCATTTAATTCAGGCATAGCTAGCTTGAACATGGAGTACGGATCTCCTTCAGCCAGTTGGAGATCCCATTGCCATCGCTAACTCAGGTGGACATGTAATCCCGGCCTACTTCTGGTCCCGTGTCACATGCCGACTAGTAGCAACGATGCGATGCACAATGCAAAGGGTCGCACCCATTGTTTTGCTGGGCTGTCGGATCTGGACCTTGTTCAACAAGGAACTGAGCAGCTTTTGACGTGTCTGTTGCTGGAGTGTTGCTGGACGCTACATGCAAAGTGGTATTCCAATCATTGTCCTGGGCCGTCGGATCTGTGCCATGCTCAACAAGGACTCGCACAACCTCCACCCGTCGTTGTACTGGGACATCAGATCTGCGCCATGCTCAACAAGAAACTGCACAACTTCGACGTGTCCTTTGAGCGACATAACATGCAAAGGGGTCAACCCATCCTTGTATCAGGCTGTCGGACCTTGTCCTGCCCCCTTGCAATTTTTGATATTCATGGCATACGCTATAAGCAGTAGATTACTGGCCTATGAAATGCTCGACTTCGCCATATTGTGTGACCCCATGGAAAGTGTCGTGTGATTTAGCTGCTAAATATGCGGCAAGGGGCTGCCAGGTTGGCGCCGTGCTCGATGAGGAGGTGGGCCACATCCACATGTCCCCGTTTGGACGCAAGATGTAGCGGAGTCGTCCCGTGCTTGCTCTGAGCTGCTGTGTCGGCGCCGTGCTCGATGAGGAGGCGGGCAAAATCCACATCACCCCGGAAGGACGCGCGATGCAGCGGAGTCGTTCCGTCCTCGCTCTGGGCCGCTGCGTCGGCGCCGTGCTCGATGAGGAGTCGGGCCACATCAACATGACCCCATTCGGACGCGCGATGCAGCGGAGTCGCCCCGTGCTCGCTCTGAGCTGCCGAGTCGGCGCCGTGCTCGATGAGGAGCCGGGCAAGACCCACATCACCCCGGAAGGCTGCCCGATGCTGCAAATTCGTCCCGTCTTTGCTCTGGGCTGCCGCGTCGGCGCCGTGTTCGATGAGGAGGCGAGCAAGACCCACATAACCCCCTTCGGACGCCTGATGCAGTGGAGTCGTCCCATCCTTGCTCTGGGCTGCTGCGTCGGCACCGTGCTCGATGAGGAGTCGGGCCACACCCACTTGACCCCATTCGGACGCCCAATGCAGTGGAGTCGTCCCGTCCGACCACTGGGCTGCCACGTCGGCGCCGTGCTCGATGAGGAGCAGCGCCAGATCCATACAACCCCGGAGGGACGCCCGATGCAGCGGAGTCGTCCCGTCCTTGCTCTGGGCTGCCGCGTCGGCGTCGTGCTCGAAGAGGAGGTGGGCCACATCCACATGACCCTCTGAGGACGCCTGATGCAGCGGAGTCGTCCCGTCCTCGCTCTGGGCTGCCGCATCGGCGCCATGCTTGATGAGGAGCCGCGCCACATCCACATGACCGTCTAAGGATGCCTCATGGAGCGGAGTCGTCCCGTTCTTGCTCTGGGCTGTCACGTCGGCGCCGTGCTTGATGAGAAGTCGGGCCACATCCACGTGAACCTTGAAGGGCGCCTCATACAGCTGAGCCCACCCGTGCTCGCTCTGGACTGTTGTGTTGGCGCGGTGCTCGATGAGGAGCCGAGCCACATCCACATGACCCCAGGACGCCCGATGCAGCGGAGTCATCCCGTCCCCGCTCTGAGCTGCCGTGTCGGCGCCGTGCTCGATGAGGAGCCGGGCCAGATCCACATGGCCCCGTTGGGACGCCCAATGCAACGGGGTCATTCCGTCCTCGCTCTGGGCTGCCGTGTCGGCGCCGTGTTCGATGAGGAGCCGGGCTACGTCCACATAACCCCGGTCGGACGCCCGGTGCAGCGGAGTCGTCCCGTCCTTGCTCCGGGCTATCGCATCGGCGCCATGCTCGATGAGGAGCCGAGCTACATCCACTTGACCCCGGTGGGACGCCCGGTGCAGTGGAGTCGTCCCGTCCTTCCTCTGGGCTGCCGCGTCGGCCCCGTGTTGGATGAGGAGACGGGCCACATCCACATGACCCTCTTCGGACGCGCGATGCAGCGGAGTCGTCCCGTCCTTCCTCTGGGCTGCCGCGTCGGCACCGTGCTGGATGAGGAGCCGGGCCACATCCACATGACCCCCTTTGGATGCGCGATGCAGCGGAGTTGTCCCGTCCTCGCTCTGGGCTGCCACATCAGCGCCGTGCTCGATAAGGAGCCGCATCAGATTTACACCACCCCAGAAGGAGAAGCACGCGTCATGCAGCGGTGTCGTCCCATCTTTGTCCTGGGCTGCCGCGTCGGCGCCGTGCTCGATGAGGAGCCGGGCCAGATCCACATGACCCCCTTCGGACGCCCGATGCAGCGGAGTCATTCCGTCCTTGCTCTGGGCTGCCACATCGGCACCGTGCTCGATGAGGATCCGGGCCACATCTATATGACCCACTTGTGAAGATAGATGCAAAGGCGTTTCCTCGCCAATGAAACCCCGAGAATTCACGTCCTGTGGATACTCAATGGCGAGGACTTTCACAACATTGTATAGGCCACAAAACCCAGCGTAGTGTAACGGAGTTCCGAGGGGTGTCAACGATGAATTTGTCGATTCGTTTAGCCCCCACGAGGGAATAGTTGGGTCGTATATCCAGAGCCAAACCGCAAGATGTGGTTTTCTCCGGTCAAACATCTGTGACATCCCTTCTTCTGCATTTTCTGACACACCCTCAAAACGGGCATGCTCGAACCAGTGCTCTGCAGCGTATTCAACCAGAGGAAATTTCAGAAGCGTGTCTCTGGTGATGTCTTTGTCCAGGTGTAATAGAATACCAAGACATGCTTTGGCAACGAGGGCGTGAGCAGGTGTCATAGAAACATGGTAGCGGCTGGAAATCGTGTTGTCCTTTTCGCCAAAGCGGGCAGAGGTCAAGAACTCCTTGACCGAGAAATGTGAAAATTGGATGACTTGGGAATCTCCGGCGCTGACAAGGGAAAGCAATGTAGAGCACGTTGACAACACAGCATCTACTGGATCTTCGAGCCGCCAATCCTCGTGATATTTCGGAATCTGTCCCGCATTGAAATCAAATGCGAGGAACTCAGCCAGTTCCTCGACTCGGAGTGGGCGGGAAACCACTGCGATGCAATGCAGGAGCCGTCGCGCAAATTCCCAGTTTATGCCGTCGATCTCGTTCAACGTGCGTTCATATGTAGCATCGAGTGTCGATGGTAATTCGTCTAGCCCATGTCGGATACGCCCCGGGAGACACCTGGCAAGGTACTCTAGCTGGCAATGCACCCATCGGAACCTATGACGTGTGGATGAGTGTCATGAAGAAATCCAGTATAAATGCCTTACATCCCGTCTGCTCTTTCAGTCAGAACATCGATCACAAGTTGCTTGTGCACCGATGTCCACCTTCGCATCCTTCTGTCCGTGTTTACGATCGACTTGATGTAGTTTTCAATGTCTTCCTTTTGTCCGCTCTCGTCGTGCAAAGAGACAGAACGGAAAGTCAAGGGCTCAAGAATAGGCTTGATGTCGGTCTCGGGTCGGCTGGTGACGCATATGCGGAGGTTTGAGAGTTTTGAGTCGACGAGGTCCTCCAGGAGCCCTAATACTTGGTCGCGGTGGGATGGTAGAGATGTGTTCGGACATTCGTCCAAGGCATCCACAATCAGATAAACGGGGGCCTGCGCCGAAAGATTCAATAAGTTCTTTAAACAACGAATAAGTTCGTCGTTGCTGGGGCTTCGAGCACCATCGTCGTATGTCGAATAAAATGTGGAAAGGATAGCATAATGGGAATAGGATTGCTTGCAGAGCTGGAAGAGAACCGATGAGAGTAGCCCACGAAGGTCCTTCTTTTCTTTCTCCCTGAAGTCATAGTAAAACATGGCGAGTGATGCCAGCCCGGACTTTTGCATGTCCTCGATCCCCTCGATGATTGTGGAACTTGTTAGCAGCGTAAGTTATCAAGACGAAATACCGAAAGGACAACGTACCAAAGTACACTCTTTCCAGCGCCAGCTATGAAACAAATAACCTATCAGTTATTGCGAAAGATCAAGGGATGGGCTGTAAACCAACGTTTCCCGTGTATCCAGAGTAGCGAACTGGGTCCAGATGCTTTCCATTCGGAGAGTGTGCTGCTGTTAACGAACCACGCCCCAGTCTTGCCGTGCCGCGATTCGCGACCGATATTGTAATTCTTCCATGGGTCTGGAGGAGCCAGCCAACTTCGAATCTTACTCATCAACTCGTCATCTGCCAGTTACTCTCAGCACTTCCAACGTGTAATGGCAACATGACGACGACTAACGTCTCGACTTGTTCATGTCGCTCGCCATTTGATGAAGGATTACTAACGCTCAGTCAGACACGGAGATAGCTCATCGTCAACAATAAAACGTACTGAGGTCTTCCCGGACACCATCAATCGACGCTTTGCCGTCTAGAGAAGGAAGTATTCAAGAGACGCCAGGTTACAAATCGAGTTCATTGCTCACCATCCATGAACTCTCTCATATTCTGGACGAGTCCGTGGACAATAGCGAGCATGTGAGCTGCAGTCGTCCGGGCCTCGTCTTGCGTCAGCCGGTCAAGCCTATCCAGTACTGCCCCGATGTCCTTCTCCTTGAAAAATGTCTTTACAAATTTAACTGCGTAGTGCTAAGCAAAACTCTAACGTCGGCGAGAACGGACTCACTTGACCGTCGCTGCTTGAGCCTCTGTGTCACCAGAGCGAGCGTAGAGATGAGCTCCACCAGAATCTTGGCCACTATCTCGCCAATTGTAGGCGTAGGAGGGATTTGTGTATAGACATGAAGCCGGTTAAGGAAGTGTTCGATCGACTCGAGCAAGTCTACGAGCGCGTCGCAGTCTGATATCATGCCCTTGGCCGACTGAACCACACGGACGTCACCAGGCCATCTACATATGAACTAGATGACGGGACATACGTCGAGTAGGATAGCGAGACAAGTCTGTATTGCCTTCGCTGGTGGGGATGTCTTTAAATAAAAGTCAGAGATGTGAGACATGCCATGAACCCGTTCTGACGTACCAGGCCGAACGCATCGGCAAGGGAGGCAGCGGATGAAAGTTTGGATAAATTTGATACAATCGTCTTAAGGGACTTCACGATTTTGTCACTTCCTTGCAAATGCCTGAATGTCTGTGCTTGATCTTGCAAAAGGCCGGTAATGGCCTCGATTGAGTCGCACCTATGAAGTTTGACGGCAAGCGGATGTTGTGTCAAAGAGACGCCTGCCATTTTCTCATATGCCTGCAAGGCAGGCCCGAAGAGGGCTTGAAAGCGAACGGATTCCGATAGGTGAGCCATATCACGAGTAGGGAAGTGGAGTCTTTAGGAGTGGGATTTGTTAGCTGCGAGGAAATGATAACGAGAGTGGGACGTACGTGAGGTTTATGGGGTAAGATGAGTTGCACTGCCTTATCGATGTCTTACATATCCACCCAATGCGGTGATTGCTTGAAATGGTCTGGCGCGAAGTCGGACCAGACCATGTCTTGCATGTTGCATGATGAGGTTCGTAGTTAGTGAGCGAGGGTGAAGACGTCGGTCATCCCTTGGACAGAGTGAGATGATCAGGGACGAAGGCCTGGAGGGGGGGAGAATGCGTTGACACTCCGAGTCCCACAAGCTTATAGTTTATGGAGATGTCAGACAGGACGACCGAGAAAATCATATTTCGATAAGGACGTGAAGTAAATGGGTTATATACACGAATGAGAGACAACGAGGTCATGGCAAGGTGCTAGTACTGTACAAGGCCCTGCCAAAGTCCCTGATACTGTACAGTGACTGATTATTTCAAGATCTGCCATTCGAAGATCTGGTCACAACTGGCTACAGTAATTTGGAGGAGGATTAACATGTAAAATAAAGAAGACGTCCCTGCCGCGGTGTGGTACAGTACACGAATCAACCAAACAGTATTTGTGTTTATTTATTCGCAAAGCGGACCAGAGGGATCAAAGGGAGTCCAAAGTCATGCGACTATGTCTACGTCAATAAAGAACGACGCTTGGCCCTCATAGACTCTCATTGATCTCATCTTGTTTCCTCTCCACTACAGTGACACAGTTTTCGTGGTGGCGCACTGTCAAAGAGAAAAATGCCAGTGTAAACGCGCTCGTATACGTCATCCCAGACAACCCGACTCTCATTTCATGCAGAGTTGAACAGTATGACAGTGGCCATCAGGGCAGGAGGTGACCGGTAAGCGTTCATTCACTTTGAAGCACGGCAGAAGAGCACGTTGTGAGCATATTTTTGGCACATATGTTATCCTTGGCCCCTTGCATTCCTTGATTGCTCAAGACTTCCAATCGTCTTTTGACACGACCATCGACCACCTGCTAAACGTCTCTGGAACAACAATCGTTGGAAAGACAAACTGTAATGAATCTGGCATGGGTAACCATCTCTCCTTGACATTTCTTCACACATGGCCGCTCATCCACCAAGTGTCCTAGGTCTCTGAACGTCCATTCGGTACATGGGCCGGTCATCAGCCCATTCCAACATCAGTCAAGCGTAGTCGATTGGGATGTGTGCGAGCGTCGCTCGGCTGGAGGCAGGTCGGGCGCGAGCGCCGAGCGGTGCAGCAGTCGCCATGGGGATGTGTGATGCGTAAGCGTCTCATGTCCGCCAAGGTTTGGTCATGCGTGCTCCTATTCTGTTTAATTCCATACACGCAGGGTCCTCGCAACAGATACGGGTGGATCAGTCCGGCTTCCGGCCTCTTACTGCGGTGTCGTCGGGCTCACGCCTTATCGATTGATCAGCAGGTAAGCGTCCTGACTGACTCTGTGATAAAGTGTATGGATGACGGTTTCCAAAGATGGGGTGTAGTATCATTGCGCGGACAGCCTCGACTGCGTAGGAATCATTGGAAAGGATGTCATCTCTACCTCCAAAGTATTCGGTTCATTGTGGTCCCTTTCTCTCAGACTTTTTCATTTATCGGAGTTCCAAGACGTTCTCTCTGAGTCTGACGAGGGGGATCCCACTGCTGCCCGGCCAATGACACGCGAAAAAGCTTGAGAGTTGTGCTCGGAGCACATGGCAGAATGGGCGTCCTGATCAGGATCCCTCAAGAATCCTCACATCGGAATCCCTCAAGTACATTCGCAATTTGCTAGTCTCGATTCGACCCACTTAACCCATCCAAATACTTTCTGGCTTCGCTCGACAGTTCCATCATATATCCCTTCCGCTGCATCGTTTGAACCCTCAAGGATCACGGCACGACTGTGCTCCCCGTTTCCCTCCCAAACACCACCTATGCCTTGAGCGCGTACTACTCATCGCCAGCATAGAGGCGAGCAGCAACCTCGCACGCTATGATGGCGTCCAGTATGGGTTGCACGCCCCCCTGCCGCCCGATGCTATAGCTCGATCGCCAGGTGAAGTGTACACACATTTGCGCACGGCCAGCTTTGGCGTGGAGGTGGAGCGACGAATCTTGCTGGGCATGTATGCTCTCATGTTGAGTATGCTACTCACGCCCTCTTCTTCCCTCGGAACCGACATCTGATCGCATGACATCACTTGCAGCACGTTCGACAACTACTTTTTGCAAGCCCAGCGCCTACACCAGTGCATTCGCGACGACTTTATGCGCATCTTTCGTGTGCCCAACCCGCTTGCGCACTCAGCGGCTCCGAACGATCCTGGCATCCATGTCCTTTTGCACCCATTGACTATTCGCACAGCTCCCCATTTAGACGAGCAAGCCGGACTGGATGCATACACGGAATGGGGGTGTGAAGCAATGACCCTGATCGTCGGGGTGGTGATTGAGGATACTGAAGGAGAATCACGGTAATGATGTCCCCTGGGTAAGGGGTAGATTATGTGATAATATGCACAACCACAGAGACTATGCTAAGAACGAATATTGGACAGAACATGTGAGTGGGGGTGATCAGTTGAAAATGCTCGCAATTTACGGTACAGATGTAAAGAGGATGATACTGGAGAGGGATGTAAACAATGAGACCGCAAGGTGAAATTGATGGGGCTCACCAATGTCTACACTCTATGAAGGGCAATAAAATAATGATAGGAATCATCGTGGGGCACCCCACCGAAGGATACCTTCGTATATGGCGTACATCACGGCAGCGTCGGGCACCACACGCACGAGATGAGCACTGAGACCGCCGTATAACGAATGGGCACATTCCTCTGCGATGGCAAGGCGGGCTTTGTATCAAGCCCGTATATTTTGTCCCGTCGTCCAGTTATAACCGCGTTCGGAGGACCAGAAACGAACAAGATTGGGCTAGTCAGTCTTACATCCAATGAAAAAAGATTTTTTCCGGGGTGCGCGGGGACATCGAGGAACATGAACGCCATGGGGAGAGATGATAGGGTCGCAACGCACTTGGCCGTCCCAGTAGAGTCCAGTATACCGGCCCATTCCTACAGGGCACCCCCATCCCGGAGAAGGCGAGCGTGGAAAGGATGACCGTGCTGGGCGCCAGAGGCACCAAGTACGGATAAGTGGTAGGATTGGCGGCGGTAGTAGCAACCACATCTGCGGCAGGCCCCGCGCGTTACTTTGAAACGGAAGAGAGGCGGGAGGAAATTTTATCGATCACACCAGGAGACCCTGTTTTGTCGACTTGAACGAGCTTGGAGACCAATCGAGGGTAGATAAGGCGTGCCGTGACGAGGTGGGAAACGAGCGATGAAAATAGACCAGCTGGGCGATTGGCATTATGGTCAGGAACGACAGATCACAGATCGACGAGAGGGGTTAAACACAGGAGAGGTACAGCGCAAGAAAGTGATACGATGCCGTGGATTCTCGTAAGTGAGATGGAGCCTTAACTTGTTCATGGGTCATCCATGTGGAAGTGGCAGATGCTGTCAACCGAATAAGGTCAAAGGACCGCAGTTCACGATATGGCAGACATACCGAAACTTGTGAGGGCCATGCAATTGAACAACAGATGCATAAATGACGAGTGGCTATCGTAAAAAGATGAATAATCGTACACCGAGCCACCTGGGAAGGAAGGCAAATGACAGCACTCACCTGAACATGGACGTCAACATGGTATACGTTTTCCCGCTGAGAGGGTGGTGGGTGAAGTGTGTCATCATGAAAGGCCGAAGGACGGGTATCTGCCACGCAACCCATATCCCCACATTTACGGCCGCGATGGCATACCCAGCTCGTCGACCCTCGGACGCGTTGAGATACATCTCCGCCAATCGCGCGTACGAGTGCAAGATGACGCTCTTCATCACGATGGGAGCACCCGCGAGCGTCTCAGTCAGCTCGGCCAGCTGCGTCTGGAATCTCTATGGGTTTGGGGGAGGGGGAGGGTTGTCCAGAGTGATTGATTGTAAGCCCAATGGACGGCACATGGAGTAGAAATTGCCGAACCTTCAGAAGGAACTGTGCTTGCGCGAATCGCATGTCAGCCGTGGTTGGAGCTGCCGTACTCCATCCCCTCTGGCCCACGAGATAACTTGCCCAGAAGTTCGTCTCAACGTTGGTGTTGTGGGCAGCGACGGCATACACGAGCGCCGAAGCACCAAGCACAAACTACGACATAGAGACGGTTGAACCAAGGGGGGAACGGGTTCATGGGGTATCCATTTGACGCACTATGATATGCTTCCCTATCTCCGGATGCCTGGCTGCGTCTGCAAAACACGGCACGGGGCTCGAGCGAGCGACTTGCTCTCGGAAGGATGGGACGGCTCCCGATTGTAGATGTGCATTGTGCAGGCGAGGTGGTACCGATAGGTCGCAAGGAAAGTGTAGTCTGAACGAAAAAGAAAACTGGCGTCGTGTAGGGTTGAGAAGGTGAAAAGAGGTACGGGAACAAGCCAGCCAACTCATCAGAGTGAGACTTTCGGAGACGCGACTCGGCCGCGCGGATGGGTGCCATTTTCGTTTTCTGTAATCCGAATTACGTAATCGAATGCTTACAGCCACCTCCACAGTGTCACCACTCTTCCTCTTCCGTTTCTGCGTTTCTGAATTCAATTCTCGCTCCCTTTTTTACATCTTTTTCAGGCATAGGTTCCTCCAGAGCTCATCTCACCATCCGCAAGGGTCATGCATGTCAATCTTTCAAGTTGTATGTCGCTACATGTGATATCCCCAGAAATTTTACTCATTTCTGTCATACAGCAGTGACAGGTTCTTATCGTATCATTTGCTTTGACCCTGTACAGCCATTGAGTAGGAAATTCTGGGAGGGTTTTTTATAACACAGCGCACTGATTCCCATGTCCAACCAAGGTCACTGGTAGTGAGGACTCCTGCTCCTTTTCTGAGGTCAAGCCAGCAGCTCCTGGTTTCATCAAGAGATTGCTAAGTGTATCCGCCGCCGAGCCATCGACTTTGCACCTACTGACCTTGGATGCGGTGTTGTATTACAGGCTATATTCAGAACAGGATGGGAGAGGTTTCTCTCTGGTTTAGCGAACTGTCCTTCAATCTTTACTCTCTTTGCCTGTCGCTCCGTCGTTTTTGTAGATTTGATTTTGGTAAGTATGTTGGTATGACATGAAGTTAGTGAACGACCTGAGACTGGGGTTAGGGGTTCTGATGGAAAGCACTTCATATAACTAATTGCTATCTCTATAAGTGCCAGATAGCAACAAATTTACAAATGTCATTTAATTCAGGCGTAGCTTGAACTACCACTACCATAGAGTACGGATAGGAGATCCTATTGTCATCGCCTAAGCACCCAGATACATGTAATCTGCCTGTGTCGGCCCATGTCTCACCGAGTTGCAACGATTTGCGTCCTCCTTGCCCCCTTGCAATTTTTGATGCATACACAAGCAGTAGATTACTAGCCCATGCAATGCTCGGCCAGATTGTATGTCCAGACCCCACCGGTGATTCAGCTGCTAAATATGTGGCAAAGGTACCGGGTTGGCGCCATGCTCGATGAAAAGCTGGGCCACATCCACATGACCCCGTTTGGACGCAAGATGCAACGGAGTCGTCCCGTGCTTGCTCTGGGCTGCTGGGTCGGCGCCGTGTTCGATGAGGAGCCGGGCAAGATCCACATCACCCCGGAAGGCCGCGCGATGCAGCGGAGTCGTCCCGTCCCTGCTCTGGGCTGCCGCGTCGGCGCCGTGCTCGATGAGGAGTCGGGCCACATCAACATGACCCCGTTCGGATGCGCGATGCAGCGGAGTGGTCCCGTGCTCGCTCTGAGCTGCGGAGTCGGCGCCGCGCTCGATGAGGAGCCGGGCAAGACACACATCACCTCGGAAGGCTGCCCGATGCAGCAAATTCGTCCCGTCTTTGCTCTGGGCTGCCGCGTCGGCGCCGTGTTCGATGAGGAGGCGAGCAAGACCCAAGTAACCCCCTTCGGACGCCTGATGCAGCGGTGTCGTCCCGTCCTTGCTCTGGGCTGCTGCGTCGGCACCGTGCTCAATGAGGAGTCGGGCCACACCCACTTGACCCCATCCGGATGCCCAATGCAGTGGAGTCGTCCCGTCCGACCACTGGGCTGCCACGTCGGCGCCGTGCTCGATGAGGAGCCGCGCCAGATCTACACAACCGCGGAGGGACGCCCCATGCAGCGGAGTCGCCCCGTCCTCGCTCTGGACTGCCGCATCGGCGCCGTGCTCGATGAGGAGGTGGGCAACATCCACATGACCCTCTGAGGACGCCTCATGCAGCGGAGTCGTCCCGTCCTCGCTCTGGGCTGCCGCATCGGCGCCATGCTTGATGAGGAGCCGCGCCACATCTACATGACCCTCTAAGGATGCCTCATGGAGCGGAGTCGTCCCGTCCTTGCTCTGGGCTGTCGCATCGGCGCCGTGCTTGATGAGGAGTTGGGCTACATCCACGTGACCCTTGAAGGACGCCTCATACGCCTCATACAGCTGAGCTCACCCGTGCCCGCTCTGGACTGTTGTGTTGGCGCGGTGCTCGATGAGGAACCGGGTCACATCCACATGACCCCAGGACGCCCGATGCAGCGGAGTCGTCCCGTCCTCGCTCTGGGCTGCCGCGTCGGCGCGGTGCTCGATGAGGAGCTGGGCCACATCCACATGACCCCGTCCGGACGCCCAATGCAGTGGGGTCGTCCCGTCCTCGCTCTGAGCTGCCGTGTCGGCGCCGTGTTCGATGAGGAGCTGGGCCACGTCCACATGACCCCGGTCGGACGCACGGTGCAGCGGAGTCGTCCCGTCCTTGCTCTGGGTTATCGCATCGGCGCCGTGCTCAACGAGGAGCCTGGCCACATCCACTTGACCCTGGTCGGACGCACGGTGCAGCGGAGTCATCCCATCCTTCCTCTGGGCCGCCACGTCGGCCCCGTGTTGGATGAGGAGCCGGGCCACATCCACTTGACCATTTTCGGACGCGCGATGCAGCGGAGTCGTCCCGCCCTTGCTCTGGGCTGCCGCGTCGGCGCCGTGCTCGATGAGGAGCCGAGCCACATCCACATGACCCCCTTCGGACGCGCAATGCAGCGGAGTCGTCCCGTCCTCGCTCTGGGCTGCCGCGTCAGCGCCGTGCTCGATGAGGAGCCGCGCTAGATCCACATCACCCCGGAAGAAGGATGCCTCATGCAGCGGAGTCCTACCGTCCCTCCACTGGGCTGTCGAGTCGGCGCCGTGCTCGATAAGGAGCCGCGCTAGATTCGCATCACCCAGGAAGGACGCCCCATGCAGCGGAGTCATCCCGTGCTTGCTCTGGGCTGCCGCGTCGGCGCCGTGTTCGATGAGCAGCCGGGCCAGATCCACATCACCCCGGAAAGTCGCCCCATGCAGCGGAGTCGTCCCGTCCTTGTCTTGAGCTGCCGCGTCGGCGCCATGCTCGATGAGGAGTCGGGCCACACCCACATGACCCCGTTCGGACGCGCGATGCAGCGGAGTTGTCCCGTGCTTGCTCTGGGCTGCCGCATCGGCGCCGTGCTCGATGAGGAGCCGGGCCACATCTATATGACCCACTCGTGACGTTAGATGCAAAGGCGTTTCCTCCCCAATGAAGCTCCGAGAATTCACGTCCTGTGGATGCTCGATAGCGAGGAATTTCACGACGTCGTATAGGCCGCAAAACCCAGCATAGTGTAACGGGGTTCCATGAGGTGTCAACGGTACATTGGCGGATTTGTTTCCCCCCCACAAGGGAATAGTTGGGTCGCATATCCAGAGCCAAACCGCAAGATGATGTTTTCTCCGGTCAAACATCTGTGACATTCCCTCTGCATTTTGTGACACACCCTCAAAACGGGCATGCTCGAACCAGTGTTCTGCAGCGTATTCAGCCAGAGGAAATTTCGGAAGCGTGTCACTGGTGATGTCTTTGTCTAGGTGTAATAGAATACCAAGACATGCTTTGGCAACGAGGGCGTGAGCAGGTGTCATAGAAACATGGTAGCGGCTGGAAATCGTGTTGTGCTTTTCGGTAAAGCGGGCAGAGGTCAAGAACTCCTTGACCGAGAAATGTGAAAATTGTATTACTTGGGAATCTTGGGCGTTGACAAGGGAAAGCAATGTGGAGCACGTTGACAACACCGCATCCACTGGATCTTCGAGCCGCCAATCCTTGCGATATGTCGGAATCTGTCCCGCATTGAAATCAAACGCGAGGAACTCCGACAGTTCCTCGACTCGGAGTGGGCGGGAAACCACTGCGACGCAATGCAGGAGCCGTCGCGCAAATTCCCAGTTTATGCCGTCGATCTCGTTCAACGTGCGTTCATATGTCCCATCGAGTGTCGATGGTAATTCGTCTAGAGCATGTCGGATACGCCCCGGAAGGCACTTGGAAAGGTACTCCAGCTGGCAATCCACCCATCTGAACCTACGACATGTGGATGAGTATCATCAAGAAATTCAGTACCAATGCCTTACATCCCGTCTGCTCTTTCTGTGAGAACATCAATCACAAGTTGCTTGTGCACCGATGACCATCTTCGCATCCTTCTGTCCGTGTTTACGATCGACTTGATGTAGTTCTCAATGTCTTCCTTTTGTCCGCTCTCGTCGTGTAGAGAGATAGAACGGAAAGTCAAGGTCTCAAGAATAGGCTTGATATCGGTCTCGGGTCGGCTAGTGACGCAGATACGGAGGTTTGAGAGTTTTGAGTCGACGAGGTCCTCCAGGAGCCCTAAGACTTGGTCGCGGTGGGACGGCAGAGATGTATTCGGACATTCGTCCAAGGCATCCACAATCAGATAAACAGGAGCGTGCGCCGAAAGCTTCAACAAGTTCTTTAAACACCGAACAAGTTCGTCGTTGCTAGGGCTTCGAGCACCATCGTCGTATGTCGAATAAAATGCGGAAAGGATAGTATAATAGGAGTAGGATTGCTTGCAGAGTTGAAAGAGAACCGATGAGAGTAGGCCACGAAGGTCCTTCTTTTCTTTCTCCCTGAAGTCATAGTAAAACATGGCGAGTGACGCCAGCCCGGACTTTTGCATGTCTTCGATCGCCTCGATGATTGAGGAACTGGTTACCAGCGTAAGTTACCAAGACGACATACAGAAGGGACAATGTACCAAAGTACACTTTTGCCAGCGCCAGCTGTGAAACGAGTAACCTATCAGTTATTGCGAAGGAACAAGCGATGGGCGGTAAACCAACGTTTCCCGTGTATCCAGAGTAGTGAACTCGGTCCAGATGCTTTCCATTCGGAGAGCGTGCTGCTGTCAAGGAACCATGCCCCGGTCTCGCTGTACCGTGATTCGCGACCGATATTGTAATTCTTCCACGGATCTGGGGGAGCCAGCCAACTCCGAATCCTACTCAACAACTCGTCACCTGCCATTTACTCTCAGCACTTCCAAGCAGTAACGTCAATATGGCGGTGACTAACGTCTCGACTTGTTCATGTCGCTCGCCATTTGATGAAGGATTACTAGCGCTCAGTCAGACACGGAGCCAGCTCATCGTCGCAAATAAAACGTACTAAGGTCTTCCCGGACACCATCAATCGACACTTTGCCGTCTGGAGAAAAGAGTATTCAAGAGACGCTGGATTACAAATCGAGTTGATTGCTCACCATTCATAAACTCCCTCATATTCTGGACGAGTCCGTGGACAATAGCGAGCGTATGAGCTGCAGTAGTCCGGGCCTCGTCTTGCGTCAGTCGGTCAAGTCTATCCAGCACTGCCCCGATGTCCTTCTCCTTGAAAAAATTCTTTACAAATTTGACTACGTGGTGCTGAGCAAAGTAAAACGTCGGCGAGAACAGACTCACCTGATCGTCGCTGCTTGAGCTCTTCTGTCACCAGAGCGAGCGTTGAGATGAGCTCTACGAGAATCTTGGCCACTATCTCGTCCATTGCGGGCGTGGCAGGGATTCGCGTATAGATATCGAGCCGGTTTAGGAAGTGTTCGACCGACTCGAGCAAGTCGACGAGCGCGTCACAGTCTGATATCATGCCCTTGGCCGACTGAATCACACGGACGTCACCGGGCCATCTATATATGAACTTGATGACGAGACATACGTCGAGTAGGATAGCCAGACAAGTCTGTATCGCCTTCGCAGATGGGAATGTCTGTAAATAAATGTCAGGGATGTGAGACATGCCATGAGCCGCTTCTGACGTACCAGGCCAAAGGCATTGGTGCGGGAGGCAGCGGATGAAAGTTTGGATAAATTTGATACAATTGTCTTAAGGGAATTCATGATTTTGTCGCTTCCTTGCAAATGCCTGAATGCCTGTGCTTGATCTTGCAAAAGTTCAGATATGGCCTCGATTGAGTCGCACCTCTGAAGTTTGACGGCAAGCGGATGTTGTGTCAAAGAGACGCCTGCCATTTTCTCATATGCCTGCAAGGCAGGCCCGAAAAGGGCTTGAAAGCGAACGGATTCCGATAGGTGAGCCATATCACGAGTAGGGAAGTGGAGTCTTTAGGAGAGGGATTTGTTAGCTGCGAGGAAATAATAGTGAGAGTGGGACGTGCGTGGGGTTTATGGTGAAGATGAGTAGCACTGCCTTATCGAGTCACGGAGGTCTTACATATCCGCCCAATGCGGTGATTGCTTGAAATGGTCCGGCGAGAAGTCGGAGCGGAGTCGGCTTGCCAGACCATGTCTTGCATGTTGCATGATGAGGTTCGTAGTTGGTGAGCGAGGGTGAAGACGTCGGTCATCCCTTGGACAGAGTGAGATGATCAGGGACGAAGGCCTGGAGGGAGAGAGAATGCGCCGACGCTCCGAGTCCAACAAGCTTATAACTTAGCTTATAGAGATGTTAGACAGGAACCAGGGGCACTGAGAAAATCAGATTTCGATAAGGATGCGAAGTAAGGGGGTTATATACACGAATGAGAGACGACGAGGTCACGGCAAGGTACTGTACAAGGCCCTGCCAAAATCCCTGATACTGTACGTGGCTGATTATTTCAGGATCTGCCATTCGAAAGATCCAATGGTCACAACTGGCTACAGTGATTTGGGGGAGGATTAACACGTGAAATAAATAGGACGCTCAAGCCGCGGTGCGGCGCAGTACATGATGCATCATCGGCCTCGTGTAACGACGGGATACGTGCTGGGCTTGCAAATGCCCGAATCCGGACACCTCCGACTCGCCCGACTTGACCAACGCCACAGGACAGCGCGCTGCTGTCATTGCTCCTTATTTTCCTTGTCACCATCTTTTCGTTGTTACGGACACTTAGCCTAGACTGTAAGTAGATAGGTTTGAACTATATAAGCCCGCGCACAGCACTGTGAGCAGCAGGCGAGTAGTACCTCCGCTGTGCTTTTGCGTCGCGCTTTCCCCCCTTCTGTTCCCGTTTTGCTATCATTGAAGCGGCTCACGCAGAGCCATCACACACACACACACACACACACACACACTCTCTCTCTCTCTCTCTCTCTTTCCTTTCCTTTCCTTTCCCTCTTCTGCAGTGGTAGAGCGACTAACAATTGCGGCCCGCTTTATCTTTTGCTCCATTGCACGATCTCGGATCGATGTGCATTGGTTCTAACTGCGTTCTCGCCTTCCCATTCCCCGAACTCACGTGTGGACCATTCGTCCATCGTACAAATTGGCTGCCCCAGTGAGGCAGTGAGCCTTTTCAGGTTCGCTGTCTCATTTTATATATCCCTTTTATTTTCAGTTTAGATCCCTTTGCCTCTGGCAACCCTACACATTCACTCAGCACCAATATCGGGCCCCCCATTTCGCTTCATCCAGAACGCCTTGCCCCCAACGCAACGAATCTTCCCTGCCAACACTACCACACTGCCATGTCTCACAGCACCACACCCACTGAGATACAACTCGACAAACAAGAACTTCACGAATTTGTCGACAAGTCCTCAAAATGGCGCATGAAAACCAAAGGCGACGTCAAGGAATATGCCACGATATTCTGGTACTGTTGCGATCCCCTCATCACCTCCCATTACATGTCCCTAGGAGAGTGCGAAGAACTTTTCTGGCAAGGCTTTCACCCCGACACCTGTGCCCAGTTTCCCCCCGACGCAAAACAGCAAATCTGGGACATCCTGCAGAGGACTCCCATCAATGACCTCGTTGCTAGCACGCCGGCTGTGCCTGCCGATCCCTCACCTTCACCACCACCAGCGTCGGATCTCGTCGCCCGTCCTTGGCCTGCACTTGCCACCACAACGCCTCTCACATCAGCCGCTCCCGTGTTCTGCCGTCCGATTTCAGTCTCGCCGCCATCGCCAGCTTGCAACGTCTTGCCGCAGCCGCCCACTCTACAACAACCATCAGTATCGCTGCCATCCCCAATTTGCCAAATCTCGCCACCGCCGTCCGCTCAAATTTGCTCAAGTTCAGCATCGCCGCTTTCGCCAGTTAGCAGAGTCCCGCCGCCACCACCCATTCCAAGTTTTCCAAGTTCAGTCTCTTCACCGCCGCCTTCGCCAATGCCATCCGCGTCACCACCACTTTCGCCACCGTCGCCCTCGTCAACGCCAATGCCATCGCCACCTTCGCCGCCGCCACCCAGACCTCAAGTTCACGAACTCACGCCACCTCCGCCTTCATCCATCGCCACCACATCGCCAAGTCAGTCTGAAGCCACCGAAACCAAACCGAATAGCCACCAGATGCAAGAACAAGCCAAAATCTCAAGAGTAATAATCAGCGATGCGACCCTGACAACGAAGTCCGAACCAGCACAAGTTCCCCACAACAACCACAACAACTCCAGCGAGGACACCGAAGGCAAGCCAGCACGCGACAACAGCGACGACATCACCGACATCATCAACCGCAACAGCAACCGCAGCTGCAATACCCACCCCCTCAAGCCCAGCAACTTCGGCGCCAACAACAACGGCAAGTTCGTGTACGATCCGGGTGGACACACCCCCAACTCCGAGGACGGTTCAATGCATGACGTCGACGACAGCGCGTACGGCACTACCGCGACCAACACTCACCGCAGCCACGACTGTGACCACGACAAAACCATCGTGTCGCCTTCCGACGCCGACGCTGTTTCCCCTATCGACTTTGCGCAAGCCACCTGCCCCGTCCTCGGCATCACCTCACAGCCTTCAGCTGACTCAAGATGTGCTGACGCAATGCCGCGACCCTGTTCTCTTCAATGTCAAGCACACACCCCCGCCTTCAACAGCACCCGCACCGCCGATGCCGACGCCGTCATCAAAAGTAGCAGCAGCGACTGCAAGATTACCTCCAATGCCGCTGATACCAGCGCCACCAGCAACAACCAGGCCGCCAACGTCAACAACATCGCCTTCGCCACCATCACATTTGACGACAGCAACAGCAGCAGCGGCTTCATCCGCGCCGCCAACACCTTCAATGCCGCTTGCACCGCCAACGCCAACGCCGTCAACGGCAGCAGCAGCAGCATTTCTGACAACACCGCCAGCATCGCCGACACTTGTCACATCCCACCCGCCCCGCGTTTAGGCAGCAACGACGCCATCATCGCCCACGACAACGACGATGGCAGCGGTGGCAACAGCATCATCAACACCTACGGCACCGACAGCAACAACAACAGCATCAGCAGCAGCATTTCAGACAACACCCCCAGGTTCGTCGACACCACTCGCGCCCTCAACACCGACGCTGTCACCAGCAGCATTGCCGACACCGCCCGCACCCTCGACACCAACCACGCCGACACCAAGAGCAACACCAGCAGCCGCAGCCACAGCAACGCCACCTTCGCTGCCGGTATCGTCAACGCCCTCACGCTCAACACCATCGCCACCGCACGCGACGACAAACCGAAGCATGAGTGCGCCTGCATGCCACCCCTCGACGTCATTCCTCAAGTCCCACCAATCGCCGCGCCGCAGCTGGACAAGCCAGAAGAACCACCCCCAGCCCTGCACGTCGCACAGACATCCTTGCCCTCTCCAGCGAAGCCAACGGCGATAACCCCTCCACCCAGCAGCACCTGCGCTCTCAGCATACCCCTTTTGACTCACATGCAGACACGTTCACCTGTTTTAATAGCAGAGCAGAGCAGACACCCATTGCAGGAGGACGGCTCCAGCCAAGGCAGCACCACACGGTTCGCGAACCCATCCTCAAGCCTTGACAAGGCGATTTCTCTCGTTGGCCGGCATTTGCGCACTTCCCTCCTTTGACCAATCGCGCATCAACTTGCACAGCGACTGGAGAACCTCATTTATTTACGCCGCCTTTACCCGACGCTCTCTCAACCACCCGCGCTGACCCAAATCGTCCAACTCCTATCGCAGCCGACAACCCTTCCACCGTTCTTTATTTGGACTCGAAACGCACTATCTCAGCGCCACGCCCTCCGCCTTGCAAACGACTTGTCCACTCAGCTGAGCCCCCCCTCGCTTGCCCCGTTCGCAACCTGCCCGACGACGCCTTCACTTGTTTCAGTGGCACAGCACCCCGTTTTGCATCGCCAGCGGACAATTTCAGCCACAGAAAGCACCATCGACGGGTTGACCCAGGAGGGTCAATTTTCAAAGCACCCGGGAGGTGTAACGACGGGATATGTGCTGGGCTTGCAAATGCCCGAATCCGGACGCCTCCGACTCGCCCGACTTGACCAACGCCACAGGACAGCGCGCTGCTGTCATTGCTCCTTATTTTCCTTGTCACCATCTTTTCGTTGTTACGGACACTTAGCCTAGACTGTAAGTAGATAGGTTTGAACTATATAAGCCCGCGTGCAGCACTGTGAGCAGCAGGCGAGTAGTGCCTCCGCTGTGCTTTTGCGTCGCGCTTTCCCCCCTTCTGTTCCCGTTTTGCTATCATTGAAGCGGCTCACGCGGAGCCATCACACACACACACACACACACACACACTCTCTCTCTCTCTCTCTCTCTTTCCTTTCCTTTCCTTTCCCTCTTCTGCAGCGGTAGAGCGACTAACAATCGTGGCCCGCTTTATCTTTTGCTCCATTGCACAATCTCGGATCGACATGCATTGGTTCTAACCGCGTTCTCGCCTTCCCATTCCCCGAACTCACGCGTGGACCATTCGTCCATCGTACACTCGTTCATAGTCCCACGAATCAACCAAACAATATTTGTGTTTATTTATTCACAAACCAACCAAACCGGCCCACAGAGGGAACAAAGGGAGTCCAAAGTCATGCGACGATGTCTACGTCGACAAAGAACGACACTTAGCCCTCATAGACTCTCATCTCGTTTCCTCTCCACTACAGTGACACAGTTTTCGTGGTGGCGCACTGTCAATGAGAAAAATGCCAGTGTAAACGCGCTCGTACACGTCATCCCAGATGACCCGACTCTCGTTTCACGCGGAGAGTTGAACGGTATGACAGTAGCAATCAACGATAACATATGCGCCAAAAATATGCTCACAACATGCTCTTCTGCATGCTTCGAAGTAAATGAACGTTCACCTCCTGCCCCGATGCGTGAATGCTGACCGACCCCTCGCATTTCTTGATTGCTGAAGACTTCCAATCGCCCTTCGATACAGCCGTTGTCCACCTGCTGATTCGTGCTGAACGTCTCTGGCCGCTGGCGCAACGATTGTCGGAAAGACTAACTGTGACGAATTTGGCATGGAGTAACTATCTCTCATCGGCGCTTCTTCACACATGGCCGCTCATCCACCAAGTGGTCTAGGTCTCTGAACGTCCATTCAGTACACGGGCCTGCTTCACTTTGTGATCCCTTTGCCTTCATTCTGTCGTCTTTGCGGGTTTTAGCGGAAGGACCCGAGACTAAGGTTAGGGGTTCAATTGGTGTTGGATAAGCGTTTTATCTTGGTTTTAAGTAGACAGACTGTACGGATAGGAGTCCCTATTGCCATCATCACCTAAGTGCTCGGGTACACGTAAACTACCGGACACTTCTGGTACCGCATCCATGCCGACTTGCATCGATTTGCGTCGCATCCCTGCAATTTTTAATATCCATGGCATATGCTATAAGTAGTAAATTCGAGTGAATGTATCAAGGGGTAGATAAATGTTCAATAATGTTCAAGCCCCATTGCAAGTGTCACGTTGATTTGATTCTTTTAACTGCTACATCTGTGACATCTGGGCTGCTGCGTCGGCGCCGTGCTTGACGAGGGGGCGGGCTATCGACATGACCCTGTTCGGACGCCCCGTGCGGCGGAGTCGTCCCGTCCTCGTTCTGGGCAACCGCGTCGGCGCCGTGCTCGATGAGCTGGGCCACACCTACATGGTCCTCTAAGGATGCCCGACGTAGGGGAGTCGTCCCGTCGTTGCTGTGGGCTGCCGCGTCGGCGCCGTGCTTGATGAGGAGCTGGACCACATCAACATGACCCTTTTCGGACGCCTGATGCAGCGGAGTCGTCCCGTCGTTGTCCTGGACTGCCACGTCGGCGCCGTGCTCGATGAGGAGCTGGGCCACGTCCACATGACCCTTTTCGGACGCCTGATGCAGAGGAGTCATCCCATCCTCATTCTGGGCTGCCACATCGGCGCCGAGCTCGATGAGGAGCCGGGCCATATCCACATGACCCCCTTCGGACGCCCAATGCAGGGGGGTCGTCCCATCCTCGCTCTGGGCTGCCGCGTCGGCGCCGTGCTCGATGAGGAGCTGGGCCAAATCCACATGACCCTCTGAGGATGCCCGATCCAGAGGAGTCGTCCCATCCTCGCTCCGGGCTGCCGCATCGGCGCCGTGCTCGATGAGGAGCCGGGCCACATCTACATGACCCCCTGCGGACGCATCATGCAGCGGAGTGATCCCGCCCTCGTTCTGGACTCCCGCGTCGGCGCTGTGCTCGATGAGGAGCCGGGCCACATTCACATCACCCTTTTCGGACGCACAATGCAGAGGAGTCGACCCTTCCTCGTTCTGGGCTGCCGCGTCGGCGCCGTGCTCGATGAGGAGCAGGACCAGATCCACACCCTGTAAGGACGCCTCATGCAGCGGAGTCGTCCCATCCTCGCTCTGGGCTGTGGCATCGGCACCGTGCTCGATGAGGAGCCGGGCCACATCCACATGACCCAGTTTAGACGCCAAATGCAGCGGAGTCATCCCATCCTCGCTTTGGGCTGCCGTATCGGCGCCGTGCTCGATGAGGAGCCGAATCACATCCACATGTCCCTCTTCGGACGCACGATGCAGCGGAGTCGTCCCGTCCTTGCTCTGAGCTGCCACGTCGGCGCCATTCGCAATGAGGAGCCGGGACAAATCTATATGACCCACTTGTGAAGTTAAATGCAACGGTGTTTCCTCACCAACGAAGCTCCGAGAATTCACATCCTGTGGATGCTCAGTGGCGAGGACTTTCACGACATCGTATAGGCCGCAAAACCCGGCATAGTGCAACGGGGTTCCACTGGGTGTCAACGGCGCATTTGCGGATTTGTTTCGCTTCCAGGAGGGAATAGTTGGGTCGTATATCCAGAGCCAAACCGCAAGATGTGGCTTTCTTCGGTCAAGCATCTGTGACATTCCTTCTTCTGCATGTTGTGATACACCCTCATAACGGGCATGCTCGAACCAGTGTTCTGCAGCGTATTGAGCCAGAGGAAATTTCGGAAGCGTGTCACTGGTGATGTCTTTGTCGAGGTGTAACAGAATACCAAGACATGCTTTGGCAATGAGCGCGTGAGCAGGTGCCATAGAAACATGGTACCGGCTGGAAATTGTGTCGCACTTTTCGGAGAAGCGGGCAGAGGTCAAGAACTCCTTGACCGAAAAATGTGAAAATTGTATTACTTGGGAATCTTCGGCGTTGATAAGGGAAAGCAATGTGGAGCACGTTGACAACACCGCATCCACTGGGTCTTCGAGCCGCCAATCCGCGTGATATTTCGGAATCTGTCCCACATCGAAGTCAAATGCGAGGAACTCCGCCAGTTCCTCGACTCGGAGTGGGCGGGAAACTACTGCGACGCAATGCAGGAGCCGTCGTGCAAATTCCCAGTTTATGCCGTCGATCTCGTTCAGCGTGCGTTCATATGTCGCATCAAGTGTCGATGGTAATTCGTCTAGAGCATGTCGGATGCGCCCCGGGAGGCACCTGGCAAGGTACTCTAGCTGGCAATGCACCCATCGGAACCTATGACATGTGGATGAGTGTCGTGAAAAAACCCAGTATAAATGCCTTACATCCCATCTGCCCTTTCTGTCAGAATATCAATCACAAGCTGCTTGTGCACCGGTGACCATCTTCGCATCCTTCTGTCCGTGTTTACGATCGACTTGATGTAGTTCTCAATGTCTTCCTTCTGTCCACTCTCGTCGTGTAAAGAAACAGAGCGGAAAGTCAAGGTCTCAAGAATAGGCTTGATATCGGTCTCGGGTCGGCTGGTGACGCAGATGCGGAGGTTTGGGAGTTTTGAGCCGACGAGGTCCTCCAGGAGCCCTAATACTTGGTCGCGGTGGGATGGTAGAGATGTGTTCGGACATTCGTCCAAGGCATCTACAATCAGATAAACGGGAGCCTGTCCTGGAAGTTTCAATAAGTCCTTAAAACACCGAATAAGTTCGTAGTTGCTGGGGCTTCGAGCACCATCCTGGCATGTCGAATAAAATGAGGAAAGGATAGCATAATAGGAATAGGATTGATTGCAAAGCTGGAAGAGAACCGATGAGAGTAGGCCACGAAGGTCCTTCTTCTCTTTCTCCCTAAAGTCATAGTAAAACATGGCAAGTGACGCCAGCCCGGATTTTTGCATGTCCTCGATCCCCTCGATGATTGTGGAACTTGTCACCAGTGTAAGTCATCAAGACGAAATACCGAAGAGATAACGTACCAAAGTACACTCTTTCCAGCGCCAGCTAT
>Ga0307510_10001390_pt1 | contig 26530 bp, 20 predicted proteins | sample 12_EM_MG_FD_207224 | JGI IMG/M metagenome (GOLD analysis project Ga0307510, IMG submission 207224) | Populus trichocarpa ectomycorrhiza microbial communities from riparian zone in the Pacific Northwest, United States - 12_EM | ecosystem: Host-associated > Plants > Roots > Unclassified | place... | reverse complement strand
CAAGCCACCACCAACGACGCTATCATCTCCCTAGCAACGCCCGACGAATATTCCACACCGATGGCTACAGCAACCATCCCCCAACCGATGTCCGCCTCCTCTTTTGCTAGTACTATCGCCCTGCGACAGAGCGTAGATCAACTTCTCTCTCCTTTCATACTACCTAGGACATCGTCCCCATCTCCCCAGCTATACTTCCCAATGACACGCCTCTACCGAGCCAACCACCATGATTGCTCTCGTTGATCGACAAAGTTCGTCTGTTTCTGACCTTCCTTTATTCGAGTCAAATCAATCTAATCGGTGTCCAACTTTGTCGCAAATTGTTTACCTCATCCCCTTGATCCAGTGACCCCTTCTCATGATCTCGGCCCTTCTCAGTAGAACATGAGGATTCCGTGCGCTTTCCCACAGTTATACCCGATTGGTTAAGTTATGACAAAAGCCTACTATATATTTGTACTATGCCCTCAGGACTTTGTCTGTAGGCAGTATTATATCAAGGTCAGGTGTTCGTGTAACCAATCACTTGGTGGCCCATCAGAATCATTGAAGGATGATCCACTGGCTTGCCGTAAACTTGACTATTGATCTCATCACACTGCAGCCGTTGGTACTGTATTGTGGCGCTCCGTCTGCCATTTTGTCGTTCGTCGGGATTACATCAACCAGTTGGCCCTTCCCCAATAATTAATTCCCAGATTGACTACAGTGGTAAGCTGGCCGCCGTGTCTAGCTGGCCCCTGCCTTCCTCCGAGTCCTTCCGATCATAACCTCTCCCTTAACACCATGTCATCGACTAGATATGCGATCTCTCCACGACCACCATCGATGGATGTGAGTCACTGGATTCGATCCTCGCTATACTCAAAGAGCAACCACGGGCATCTGATGAATTCAGGAATGGCGATCCAAAACTGACCACTAGACAGCCGTTGGAGAGATAGGTGGCCTCACCGTCGGCGGGCAAGGTGTAAAAAAAATGTCGAAAATGTCGAGTCTTTGATGGAACGCAAAAATGGGGTAGGACATACTAGTATGCAACACTCGAACACGTTCTCAAGCAACGGGCTGTGCGGTGTATCCATAGTCGTAGCGTGCTGCCATTGACGTAGTCACCTGTTCCCACACATACACCGATACCGATACATCGTCGCCATTTCCTTTCCCTGTCTCGAGCGCACCGTGATATCGTCCAGCGACAACACGGGCGCGCTCGCAGAGCCGCATACAGACGATGGGCGCGTCGGTCCTCTTGCCCCCTTTGGCCTTCCTGACCGCGCTGCCGGTGCCGGAGCTGATGCCGAGGACTAGGCGAAGGCGGGCACACGCCTGTTCTACGACATCCAATCGAGGTCAGCAAATTCAGTTTCGACGCCCCAAAATGAGCGGCGTAGCAGTGCCCATTGCCCCTGTGGGCCCGTATCAGCCACGAATTGTGACTAAGGTCCGAATGAAAGGCTATGGATGGATAGACAGATGAAAAGGACAAGCTCACCGGTGTTGTAATAAACGCAGCCCAAGTCCTCGCGGCGTTCCGCATCCTCGTTTGCGCGTACACGTGCAGCACGGGCCCGCGTACGTCGTGTGATCAGATCGTGCTGGACCGGCAGCGATCTGCACATCAGAATTGGCATTGGCTTTGACGTGGAACTGCTCTTCATCGTAAGTTTCTAGACCCCAAGACACGAAGCGGCTTTGGCGTGGCGAGGACCGAGGACGCGGATGTCGATGCAGAGATGAGGGTAGACACAGCAAGAGAGGCGAAGAGTGCGAAAGACGGGAAGGCTATTGCGGCGTCCGACGACATTTTTGTATAGCGAGGCCAGGTGGGAAAATAGCTTACATTCCATGGTCAGACGGATGGTGGCGATGACGACGATAACGATGATGTCGAGAAGCCAAATGTGGTAAGATGGAATCTAAGCAAGTTCTCGTTGTGGTTGTTCGGGATGGATGACACTGATCATTGCCTCTCGACACCCATGCTCAACCCCTCTGGCCCTCAACTCCTGGTTTATCGCAGACGAAGAGTCCGCGTGAGAGTTCGAAAAGGAGAAGAAGTACGAACCGCGCTCCCGAACGAGTCGGGAACGCTCAGTCAAAGGTGGTATTGGAACGAAAGCGCGAGGCGAAGTCGCGCGTCCGCTCGTCGGGTATGTATAGGCGCGATGTCCAACACGGTCAAGGGTCACGGATAACGGATGGACGTACGAGTCGGAAATCGAGAGCGTCGGGGTTGGTTGGATAGAGTCGTAAGACACGCAGAGTCGAACGCAAAGAGAGAGAGGGAGGGATGGGGCAGCAGTTGCCTAGCTTTCGCCAGGGCTGGGCTGAGGTATATACAGGTCGAGTCCGAGTCAATGGAGACAATGTACGCTACGCAGAAAAGAGTGTGAAAGCGGGGGAACTTGAAAAGGGAAGAGAAAGCAAGAAGTCGAATCATGCCGGCGATAGAGCGCGCGGCGTCGTATGCGATAGTTGTCCGGTGTTCAAAAAGCGAGCGGGAATTAATGGTATGTCGATGCGCAACAGCGGGCACAGGGTCGAAAGGAGCGGCATAGATCGGTGTCCGATGGCAAAGGCGTCGAGTAGGAAGCTAACGAAACAAACGAAGAGTCTAAAACAAAGAGAGGGATAAAGAAACATACGAGAAAGGAGTGAATAAAACCAAAACAAGTGATATGCAAATCCAACAAGGCGAAACGCTTGACGTCGGCAGCGGCTTGAGGTGATCCTCGTAGGTTGGCTTCGGCGATGGGGGCACTAAACTGCTTGCGCTCAGGCTGTGTGGGTGAAACTTAGGAGCACGATTCGGGAAAGTGAAGGTTGTCAAATTCGAAGACCTTCGTACAACAATGGATCACCTGTACGGAATTGCTAGAGCATCAGGCCGCTGGAGCAGTGCTGGCCTGCCAACGCTGTGACAGGCCGTGTCACATTCTTATTATAATCAACAATTTTATTTTGATTTGCGGTTACATTCGACCACAGCCTCTTCTTTCCCTGGACAATGCCACGACCTTCTCCTTCACCAAATCCATCCAAAAAAAAACAAAAAACAACAACAACCGTGACTCTGGCGACGGGTGTCATTACCGCAATCGTCGTGGGGACGCAGGCGACCACAAACGCAGCCCAGACCTGGAATCGCGCGACGGGTCCAGAGACCAGCGAGGCGCCTAAGAGCGGGGGCTTATGAGTTATGATGACCAAGATGAAGAAGGGACGACAGCGATGACAGAGCTGAGGGAGAAGGCGAGAAGGCCATGACAGCCATGACGATGGCAGACAGAGACAGGACGAAGGGTGCAGGACGACTACCGCAGCCAATACGACAAGGGAGGCGTGGACAACGACCAGTCGAGGTCAAGGCAAGAGAAGGTGTACCGCGATGGTGGATGCGACCGTTGGCGAGATGACCGACTGACGACCGCGAGCGTGACCGTGACCGCCGTGACGACCGCGGCGACGACGACTCTGTAGCCTCTGCGTGGCGCTCTGCCACGCTCAGCATCCTCTCGACGCTTCCGTCCACACTCCCGCTCACGGTCTCGCTCGGCATCTGCAACCATGGCACCCGAGGATAAGGCGAAAGCTCAAATTTGCCCCGTCAGGCTTGCTTGCCTCTGCAACGAACACGGTCAAGAATGCGGATGGAACGAGTACTTTGCTCAATCAGAACGAGCGGCGCGATGTTCGTAAGCCTCTTGTAGGGTGGAGGTTGTACGTTTTCAAGGCCCTCTCCCGTCAAGTTTCACTGATAGCCCCACGATCGTCAAGGTACTGATGCCGAATGACAGCACATTCCTCGCACTTGATCTACGCGGAACCAACCTGTATTTGTCCTTCCCCTACTAGTATATCATCATGTATTCTCCGAACACTCACTTTGCTGTAGGCGCATGTGCCTGGTAGAGCTGTACGGAGATAAAACCTTCACTTTGAAGCAGCAGAAGTACCGCGTGTCCGAGGCGCTCAAGATAGGCGAAGCAACAGTGTTGTTTGGTATGTTACGCCAACCACGTCCGTCCCTCGACCATCTAATATCTAATCGCTTTAAAATCAAATCTTCGCTTTCTATCTGACCCTGCCACTTGCCTCATGATTACGGAAACCTCTACGCCACAACTATACGCCATGTCATTTGTGCCCCGGAATACGTCAAACCGACCGTGGCTGAATTTGATGGGGTCTCTTCCTGTCATATACTGGCTTGATATTCGCACGCACGATTCCCACAACATTCCTCTCGTCTTCAGATTACCTCGCCGACTCCGTCGATGCCTTTCTTATGTCAAGTGCGGAATCATGAGAGTACTCGCCCAATCCGAGCCCTAATGATGCCGATTCGTCCACAATACCACTGGGTCTTACCTTCTCGTTCCCCGTGGAACAGACCGCGCTCGACAAGGGGGTCCTCCTGACATAGACAAAGGGTTTCTTGTGAAAAATGCAAAATGCAAGGATGTAGCCAACCTACTTCAAGACGTCTTCGATAGGAAGCACCTGCATGTGGAGTGTGTCGCTCTCGTAAATGACGTAGTTTCCTTCAACTTAGCATTGAGATATTCACACTTCAATTTTGGAATTCAGACCGTCTGTGCCGCGCTTTCTCGCGCATACACGGCTGGTGGGTGCGTTCTTGGTTCAATATTTGGCACGGGCACGAACGGAGCATACCTCGAGCAGGTCAGCAACATCACCAAACTTGGAAACAACCCCGCAGCCGTGACGGGTGGCGTGGTGATGATAAACACCGAATGGGATGCGTTTGATAACGCGCGCGCGGTGCTCCTCAGGACCCCGGAGTTCAGGCGTACGAGAAGTTCATCTCGGGCATGTACCTCGGCGAGAGCAGGCGTAATATCCTCGCGCTCGTCGATGCGGCGCCGGAGCCTATCTTATTCGGTGGAAAGGTGACGACGGAGCGACTGAACAAACATTACGGGCTCGACACGGAGATGCTCAGCCTTGTTGAGAGCGCGTCCCCACGGTTTGGCTGCACCGGCGGGGAACTCGGACGAGGCCACGCTGCGCGATTTTCTCAATCATGGAGGAGCAGCCCGCGCCGGTCACGCTGCGGCGCCTTAATAAGATCCGGGCGGTCATACATGAGCACCTCGGCTACGCGCCCGAAGGCGTGTTGCCGCGCGATGCGGCGATCGTGTGATGGGCAGCAGCGCTCGTCGTTCATCGTGCCCCGCGGCTCAGCGCGTGTGCTATCGCTGTCGTTACCATTCAGATGGGATACGTCACTTGCCTCGAGAAGGATGCGTGCGTGGCACCTCTATCGGATGCAGGCGGGAGGCCGTATTCGATCGTTGTCGATGGAAGGTGAGCCGCAGGCCCGCAACGTCCTGGTTGGTGACTAATGACAGGGGTGGTTGTGACAGCCTGTACTGTGACAGCCTGTACCAGCATTATCCGTGTTTCGAGGAGCATATGCGTGGGCATTGCTTGGCGAAGAAGTCGAGAAGTAGGTGGAGATGGGTCTCGCGAAGGGCGGAAGCGGAGTTGGCGGTGAGCGCCATTAACTTTTGTTCTGTGATCGCACAGCCAATTATCTTTCCCCCCCTCGCCCGGCGTCAAACCCCCCTCTCCCAACAGTTCTACACACACAGACAATCCGTCCCAGTCGAATATCCCTCATTACCTCCTCATCCAACCACAAAAACAACAAAAAAGTCACGCTCAGCCTTTTACCTAGAAAGTGCGTATTCATGTACAAAGGTAGTGCATTTCGTCTGCTGTAACTGCGGTTCACCCGACGACCTCGCATTCACCCCGGCGCGGACTTCTCCGAGTGCCAATTTGGCATGAACCTAGATGCCATGGGAGCTGTCACGCGTCGCAGTTTCGAACCCCGATCCTTCTTCCTCTTCTATCTTATCGTCGCGCTGTGCCCCGCCAGTGGCGCTGCTCCCAACTCCCAACTTCCAATCTTTTCGGTATCATCGGTCTTATCTCCTATCTCCTTCCTCCTGAACCTTGCGACGCCGTGCTATGTTGGCAAAAAACAATCAACAGTTTCAGATTGGGAAATCCATTTCAATTTAAGGTTTATGCCGCACTCGTGAGCTGAGCGCTGATGGGCTGATATTTATTAAACTGTCCTCTCATTTATCGCCGGTGGCGTTGGTGGTGCGACTTTTCACGTAATGCGAGCTAGCCCTATCAGGGCGTGTCCCTTGGAGGTGCTTGCCTGAGCCCCCATGTGGCTGATACCGGCGTCACCGGTGCCTCCATAGTCCTGCGATTTCTCGCCGCGACAGGTGCTCGCAAGTCTCAGCCGTAGTCATAGAACTTCGAATGCTGTAGGTCGTCATGCCGCCGTATCACGGGCCTTCCCAAATCCTCCCAGTATCCGTCATGCTCTTCTGCAGTTCTCGTACCTATCGCACGAAGGACCTCCACGCCACTTCTTGTACCTTAAGCCCACTGATAGACCGGATCAATCCGTGTGGGTTCCGTAAAGCGTTACGGCGCGTTCCTACAGTAGTCAGCTGATGTTTTCGCTATGATGATAACATAATTCCCAGCGGAATTTCAGGTCTGATAATCACCTTCACCAGTCTTTCCTCCTACAACCCTCTGGCACTATGGGCCAGTCTATTGGTACACAACAGGATCGCCCCCGACTCCCAAATGTCAAGTTCAGAGTGCTCATTATCGGAAGAGCGAATGCAGGGAAGACAACCATTCTACAGAGAGTTTGCGACACGACGGAGAGTCCAGAGATCTACAGGCTTGGTCCAGGGGCAACTCGCTATCAGGTATGTACTCGTTCCTGATAAGACTTTCGACCTCATCGTCTAGCCAGGTTAAACTTGACCCCACAATAGAGGTTTGAAGGGCTTATTATTGTTGGCAATGGCCGATCATGAGAATCCTGCTTGCAGCGTGGTCAACACAACATCGACGACGAACTCATCTTCATGAACCATGATGGCTATATTTTTCACGACTCCCGCGGATTTGAGGCAGGCGGTAAAGGCGAATTGAAGACTGTACAAAAGTTTGTCAAATGCAAATCACAAGAGAAACGATTGAAGGACAGATTGCATGCAATCTGGTTGGTGATTTCATTCTTTTGTGTATCTACAGTTGTAAATTCACAAGGTCACGGTTACTTTTCAGGTATTGCATCCCGATGGACAATGATCGGCCATCGCTAGATTTGAAGTATTTTGGGGAAATTTGCCCGGACAAGAATGGTATGCATATGTTGAAATGGGACTATAGATTGAGATTGATAACATGATGTGGGATTTTTCAGTCCCTGTAATTGCAGTTTTTACAAAATATGATCAATTCAAGCGTGACATCAAGATGAAGTTAGAGGATGAAGGCCGTGATCTAAAAATGGATCTCAATGCGGAGGTGGAAAACATATTCAATCAACATTATCTGGCTAGCCTGGATGGACCTCCCCCATTTATTTGTTTGGAGAGTGAGCACCATAACACCATTAACAGATGAATCCAGGCTGTATTAACATCTGTTCTGCAGAGATGCAAAAGGTTGGACAGCGATGTGCTGGTCTCATTGAAATGACTGCCAATGCACTCAGTGGTGGTGTGGTGGCCCTCATGCTTGTGGCAGTACAGAGGGATAACCTGGAGCTCAGTGTACATCTGGCCATTAGATGGTACATTTTTGTGTGTAGCAAGACAAGGATAAAATGAGTATAGTTCCATTTCAGGTCCCATGGTGATTATGAACAAGGAAATGGGAATACAGAAGCAGTAATAAAAAAATGCATATTGGCCTTTCCATCACTCTGGGTACGTTGAAATACCATTGCATAAATTGTTACTTGCAGCTGAAACAATGTTGCTCCTAGTATGGGGTCAGTCTTTCCTTCTTTATCTCTTATTTTGTAATCTCTCATACATTTATTTCTGTGTCCCGACTTGTCACTCCCTCTGCTATCTCCAGGAAGTGAGTGCACCTTACACAGTCATTTCTTTCTGTGTCCTGACTTGTCCCTCCCTCTGCTGTCCCCAGAGAGTGAGTGCCCCTTTCCCTGTGGCTTTTTTTCCATGTTCTGACATGTCCCTCCCTCTGCTGTCTCAAGGATGTGAGTGCCCCTTGCTTGGTCACTTTCTTTCCATGTCCTGAGTCCTGACTTGTCCATCCCTTTGCTATCTCCAGGAAGTAAGTGCCCCTTTCTTAGTCACTTTCTTTCCATGTCCTGACTTGTCTCTCCCTCCGCTGTCTCCAGTTGGTAAGTGCACCTTGCTCAGTCACTTTCATTCTATGTCCTGACTTGTCCCTCTCTCTACTGTCTCCAGGAAGTGAGTGCTCTTTGCTTGGCCACTTTCTTTCCAGGCCTGACTTGTCCCTCCCTCCACTATCTTCAGAGAGTGAGTGGCCCTCAGTTGGTTGCTTTCTTTCTGTGTCCTGACTTGTCCTCCATCTCTTGTCTTTAGTTTGTGAGTGCCCCTCACTTGGTTGCTTCTTCCCATCTCATGACTTGTCCCTCCCTCTGCTATCTCCAGGATGTGAGTGCTCCTCACTTCTTGGTCACTTTCTTTTTGTGTCCTGACTTGTCCTCCCCTCTGCCATCTCCAGAATGTGAGTGCATGTTGCTTGGTCACTTTTCTATGTCCTAACTTGTTCCTCCCTCTGCCATCTCCAGAAAGTAAGCACCCCTTACTAAGTTGCTTCCTTTCTGTGTCCTGACTTGTCCCTCCCTTTGCCACCTCCAGTTTGCAAGTGCTCCTTGCTTAGTCTCTTTCTTTCTATGTCCTAACTTGTCCCTCCCTCTGCCATCTTCAGTTTGTGAGTGCCCCTTACTCAGTTGCTTTCTTTCCATGTCCTAACTTGCCCTCCCTCTGCCATCTTCAGAAAGTGAGCACACATTGCTTGGTTGTGGTATTTCTTTGTCTAAATTTATCTGTCCCTCTGCTGTCTCTAGGAGGTAAGTGCCCCTCATTCTGTTGCTTTCTTTCCACATCCTGACTTGTCTCTCCCTCTGCCACCTCCAGTTAGTGAGTGCCCCTTGTGTAGACTTTCTTTCTGTCTCCTGACATATTTCTCCCTTTGCCATCTCCAGTCTGTGTGTGCCCCTTGCTTAGTTGGTTTCTTAACATGTCCTAACATGGCCCTCCCTCTGCTGTCTCCAGGATGTGAGTGCCCCTCACTAGGTTACTTTCATTCTGTATTCTAACTTGTCCCTCCCTCTGCTATCTTAAGAAAGTGAGTGTAATGTGCTCAGTTGCTTTCTTTCTGCATCCTAACTTGTCCCTCCCTCTGCCATCTTCAGAAAGTGAGTGCAACTTGCTCAGTCACATTATTTCTGTGCTCTAACTTGTCCCTCCCTCTGCTGCTGCCAGCATGCAAGTGTCCTTTGCTCAGTCACTTTCTTTCCATGTCCTAACTTATTCCTCCCTCTGCTATCTCCAGGTGGTGAGTGCCCCTCACTTAGTTGCATTCTTTCTATGTCCTTATTTATCCCTTCCTCTCCTATCTTCAGTCTGTGAGTGCCCTTTGCTTGGTTGCTTTCTTTCCATGTTCTGACTTGTCTCTCCCTTGGCCATCTCCAGTTTGTGAGTGCCCCTTACTTTATTACTTTCTTTCTATGCCCTGACTTGTACCTCCCTCTGCTGTCTCCAGGATGTAAGTGCCCCTTAATTGCTTTATTTTAGTGTCCTAACTTGTTCCTCCCTCTGCTATCTCCAGGTTGTGAGTGTCCCCTGTTCAATTGCTTTTATTCTGTGTCCTGACTTGTTTCTCCTAGTCTGTGAGTGCCTCTCTCTCAGTTGCTTTCATTCCATCTCCTAACTTGTCCCTCCCCCCACCATCTTCAGTCTGTAAGTGCCCCTTGCTCAGTTGCTTTCTTTCCATGTCCTGACTGGTCCCTCCCTCTGCTGTCTCCAGAATGTGGGTGCTTCTCTCTCAGTTGCTTTCTTTCTATGTCCTGACTTGTCCCTCCCTCTGCTGTTTCCAGGAAGTGAGTGCCACTCACTTATTAACTTTCTTTCTATGTCCTGACTTGTCCCTTCCTCTGCTGTCTCCAGTTGGTAAGTGCCCCTTGCTCAGTCACTTTCTTTCAGTATTCTGACTTGCCCCTCCCTCTGCTATCTCTAGAGAGTGAGTGCCCCTCTTTTGGTCACTTTTGCTTTATGTCTTGACCTGTCCCCCCCTCTGCTGTCTTCAGTTTGTAAGTGCCCCTTACTTGGTTGCTTTGTATCTATATCCTGACTTGTCCCTCTATCTCTAGGCTGTGAGTTCCCCTTTCTTGGTCACTCTCTTTCTATGTCCTGACTTGTCCCTCCCTCTGTCATCTCCAGACAGTGAGTACCTCTCACTTGGTCACTTTCTCTTAGTGTCATAACTTGTTCTTCCCTCTGCTGTCTCCAGGTTGTCAGTGCCCCTTGCTTGGTTGCTTTGTTTCCATGTCCTGACTTGTCCCCCCCCCTGCCATCTCTAGTTTGTAAGTGCCCCTCTCTCAGTTGCTTTATTTCCATGTCCTGACTTGTCCCCCCCCCTACTGTCTCCAGGCTGTAGGTGCCCCTTACTTGGTTGCGTTCTTTCTGTGTTCTGACTTGTCTCTCCCTTTACTGTCTCCAGGATGTAAGTTCCCTTACTCAGTTGCTTTCTTTCTGTGTTCTGATTTGTCTCTCCATCTGCTGTCTCTAGAAAGTGAGTTTCCCTTACTCAGTTGCTTTCTTTTCATGTTCTGAATTGTTGCTAATTGTTGCTTCCTCTGCTATCTCCAGGAAGTGAGTGCCCCTCACTCAGTTGCTTTCCTTCTGCATCCTGATTCCTAACTTGTTTCTCCCTCTGCTATCTCCAGTTTGTGAGAACCCCTTGCTTGGTTGCTTCCTTTCTGTATCTTGACTTGTCCCTCTCCTTGCTGTCTTCAGGATGTGAGTCCCCCTTACTCAGTCACTTTCTTTCCATGTTCTGATTTGTCCCTCCCTCTATCATCTCCAGGCTGTAAGTGCCCTTGGCTCAGTTATGTTCTTTCTGTGTCCTGACTTGCCTCTACCTCTGACATCTCCAGTTGGTGAGTGCCCCTTGCTCAGTCACTTTCTTTCTATGTCCTGACTTGTCCCTCCCCCTGACATCTCCAGTTGGTGAGTGCCCCTCACTTGGTTGCTTTCTTTTCATATCTTGACTTGTCCTGCCCTCTACTATCTCCAGGCTGTGAGTGCCCCTTGCTCAGTTGCTTTCTTTCCATGTCCTGACTTGTCCCTCCCTCTGCTGTCTCCAGGCTGTGAGTGCCCCTTGCTTGATTGCTTTCTGTTTGTGTTCTGACCTGTCCCTCCCTCTGCTGTCTCCAGGATGTGAGTTCTCCTTTCTAAGTCCCTTTCTTTCTGTGTCCTGACTTGTCTCTCCCTCTGCTATTTCCAGTTAGTGAGTGCCCCTTTCTCGGTTGCTTTCTTTCTGTGTCCTGACTTGTCTTGCCTTCTGCCTTCTCCAGGGAGTAAGTGCCCCTTATTGCACTCATCTATTTTTGGGATGCTAACCTGTTTTTTCCTCTTTGTATCATTTAGGATGTGAACCTTTCTTTTCTATCTTCTTGCTTCCTGTATTCTCACTCTTTGCTTCCTCACACCACAGCTATTATTCTCCAAACTGCAGTCATTTACCTCCAATGTACGTTATTATGTTTTTCTGGCTTCATCTTGGTTTCACCGTGGACTTTCAGCCGCCTCTCTGTATATCTAGTGATGACACACATCACACCATGATTGGTACATTTCTGCTATATGCATCTGTATTTTCTAACATCCAAAATAGTGACAACTCTTATTCTGGACCGTGCCTCCCTTTTTTATGCCTTCCCATTCCGTTCGACTCTCGAGGATGCTTTGGATCAGGCATATTCCCAATACAAATCCTCTAATACTCATAATGCAGTCAAAGAGCAGTTCTTCCTACCTCCCAAACAATATTCTGTTTCGCAATTCACAGAATTTGTACTTAGTCATCATCGCCTATGACTGCTCGTTACTTCCTGCCATTCGTCATTTCGTCTGATTTGTATAGGCTGTAGACGGAGAATACTCTCCATGATAAGCACAGATACCGTGACTTCTTAAATTGCTTTGATGGTTTGCGTTTTCGAATTGCATGCTGAACAGCACTAGAACAAGTACAAATGCGACGAACCTGTGGTTCACCCCGTAAGCTTAGGTTGTTCTCGGGCACTGATCGATATCAGCTGATCGCTCAGCCGTTGGCTCAACTACCCGAGCACAATTGCGGCCGCCACTGGGGTAGTATATACTCTCGCTCTGCCCTCAACTTAAGAAGGATACCGCACATGACTTGTTCTTTCTCTGGCAGGAAAAATGCCCCAGCTATTTGCCATCAATCCCGCAGAGTCAAATAACGAGGCAGCCCTCGGGTCGCCGCGCTGGATACTGGTCATCCACCATGTATCACGCCTTCCAAAACCGGAGGTCGGGTTTGAATGGAATAGGGACAGCACAAATGACGTCTTCTGTTAGCGGTCCCATGGGCCCCCCCTTTCACTGATTTGTCTATCTCTCCAATTTGGAATCCTTGGAATCCCCCTACCCCCACCCACAAATCACACACCAGTACTCACCGGAAAATTCCAGGGCTGCTTGACAACGGACGGCCCGCGGGCATGAGAGTACCAAAAGGTGCGTTCCATCGACGCGGTCCAGTACGTCCCAAGGCAAGAGAGATAACCATGGCAAACTTGATGAATGCAAGAAAAATCAAAAGAACGATGAGCGAACGACAATAGGGCGAATGAGTCTGGGGGAAACATGGCTATAGTAGGCAGACGCGGTGCATAAGCAGTACTGGTGACAGGTAGGGATTGGGAAACAAGCCAGGCGGAGAATGCGGCAGTCCTAGTGTTTCAGAAATTCTTCAGGAGATAAACGATGACTGTAGCTCGCCAAAGGCCATGAATAAAGTTAGGAGAGATTGTGTCAACCAGGGATAAATAGTTCACTTACGAACAAAACTGTTCATCAATACAACTAGGTATCGTGACCGAAGTCACATCTGAAAATCCCAGAGTCCAAAAAGGCCCAGCTTTCCTCCCAGCCGTACTATCCAGCGAACCGGCGAATGGCCATATCTGCCGTTGACTCTATCAAGCGAGCAACAGAAGAAAAGGTTGGGGGGGGGGGGGGGTCAAGGACAGTCAGCTTCGGAGAGAACAGAGGGAATATGATGAATGGGCGAGAAGGACGGTAGAGTAGAGGATAAAAATATGTGATCCGTTGGCTGTTTTGTTCGTGCCAATCATGCGTGTGCTGTCGTTCCTAGTGCTGCCAGGTCAGCTCGCGCAGATATGCGGAGGCAATGTAGACAAGCACTTACAGAATACGATGACCAACACGCCTTAATGAATTACACATAAGTCATTTCTAATAGAGTTAGAACCGACCAATTACCCACATTTGAAAGTACTGTAGCGCAAGTGGTAGGTGCACGCTTGTGAGTTCGGGGTAGTTCTTAGATCCGAGGCTGGTTCGCGATCCCGAAGAGAAAACGAAGGGGTAAGGGGGAAAGAGAGAAGGGAGAGGTCGCGTTCCCGAGAGAATGAGAACGCGCGGAAGGGGGTCGTAAGAGCGTAAAGAAGGGCTTGAGGCGGCGGCACACGAACGGAGAGAGAGAGGAAAGTAGTCTATTGCATCGAGATGGTACTCTGACGTCTCTTTCGCCGATGCCAGGCGAGTGTTATATAACATACGCGAAGAGTTTCTATGCGCGCGACAGCGAGCGTGAGGTGACAAGGAACGGCGACGGTCGCAGTAAGGGCTAAGGTATAAACAGGAAGGTGCAGAATGGAGAGTAAAGTTCCAAGGCAAAAGGAGATAGCAAACATACGAGGAGTGCCATGAATGCTCCTAAATACAGTAAAATGCGAGTCCGGCGATGTGTGGTCCCGTGCGAGGGCCCGACTGGGGAGGTGTCACGTATGCTATTGTCTTGACAACTCGAGGCGGCGAGAGTGGGCAATTCGTGTGGCGTCGGCAGCAGTGTTTGAGACGAGACAAAAGGGGACTTGAGGGTGAGGGGCGACAGGGGTGGAGGAGATGGTGGCGATGGTGAGGCCTGTGAGGACGATGTCCCGCGTTGGCGCATCGAAGGGTCGTCACGTCGAAGGCAGCCGACTCCGAGCCCCCTCTGCCAACAGGTAACTTACCAGTCATCCAGCATGTATCACATGGAAGGTTGGTAACATCAGTGGCATCCTGTGGCTCGCCTCCCTACAATACAACGTGCAAGTACCGCTAGGGCATACATTCCAACCATGAGCGTCGGAGAGTATCCGGATACCATCTTGTGTGTTTCTTCTTACTATAGTATTCTGTAACGACTCCCAATGCTGGTGAATTCGTAGACTCTTGCGTACATACTGCTACCAAATCAATAACCCGTCTTATCCAACCCATATGTCCTGATCATATACCGCGATTGGAATCTTGACGCCGCCCAGGAATCTTCTACAACTCTACACAACTCACGAGAATGATGACTACAACGCATATGTTCATTATCCGTCCTCATACATGCAGGTCTCGGGGCAGACTGTGTCGTCCCCAGGACATCATACTGGCGTCGCGCGATACGATATAACGCACCTCGACTCAACTCCGTGCGCACGCCACTTGTGACTCTCCAAGTCAAATTGGATTGATTGTCCGCAACGACTAACCCTAACGTTCAAAGAGACCGCCTGACGACTTTGCGGCGGGCATACTTCCCGTACCTTCTGGCTACTGGCCCATCTTTGCCCTCTTCAGTGCCGACGACCCTGGATGCGCCGAAGCATCGTTCCGCCATCGCAGGCTCGCTCGCCGCAGTCCACAACACAGACCTCCAACCGGCCGACGCAGACATCGACGAAGCGTTGAGGCACACCCTCGCCCGCCTCGATAGCGATGTCGACGCGCGAACAAGTGATACACCTTGGACAAGGCAAGCAAGTCTGACTACGTCATCATCATCCCCGACTGTAACACGCTTGCGCGTGAGTGTGCTTTTGAGTGTGTAAGAGTGTTAGTATGAATAAAAAGACAAGTCCTCTTAAGGGCTTCACGCAAAACTAAACCGGCCCAAATATGTGGGGAGTTTATTTCTGCGAAAGACGTGTAAAAAAGGGTGTCCGCCTCTCCAGCATGGAGAGGCTTTCTTTATATACATTCTGTTCTATCTACTTTAGGTACTAAATCCGATCTTTTCCTTATCTCGGCCGACGTTCACCTGCAACTTGTTTGAGGGTCTTTTACCCTCAAACACTTCGATCTTTTGTCTTACTTATGTTTTAGTTCTTTCCCTTATGATTATACACAGCTCTGGTGCATCCCCGGACATTCACATGTCATGTACACCTTCGCGCATGTGATGTATTTTTGAGGTAAGGCGGTCAAGTACTTCCGCCGCCTTACACCCTCCCCCTCCAGAGTGAATCAAAGGGGGTGAAGTTGAAGTCAATCATCAACAACTATACTTTTGAGTACCATACATTTTTCAAGATGCCTTTGGGAACATGGGCGGAAAGAGACAGCGGCCGCGTTAGATGGTCAGGCAGGACCCATAGTGGTGTCCTCGTCCAGGCCATCTCCATAATCAACCAGCTCATCATCCTTGTCAATGTTGTCAAAGTGCAAGGGTGTGGATGCTATTAGTGTGGATGGTTGTGTTTTATCCTCAGCACAAGTTGACGATTGTGTAGCTTTAGCAATGACAGGTGATGGACTAGTTTCAGCGGTGACAGAACGTGGGCTAGTCTCGGCGGTAGTGGAAACGCTCGTTGGTGATTTACTGGCGCTGGGTGCTGGGTGTGCGTCGACATCAGAGGATGAACTCCCCTCAGATTGATGAGTGGTGCGAGGGGCGATGTATTGTGCGCACGGGACCTCCAATGTAGGTCTATAGTACCCAGGCAATGATGAGGGGATGTTCTTGGTAAACCACTTGTTGTCGCCATTTATGAGCTCATGGGCTCGTTGTCTTGCCCATCGCAAACCCTCAGTATGACTGCTAGAAGGGTTGTCGATGATCTCCATCGCTGTGTAAGCTGCTGCCCAGGGTCTCCAAGACTCTGCTTCATTTGTAGTCACTCCTGAGGATGTCAGGAAGTGTGCCATCTTGTTCTCGCCAAGGTGGCGTTCATCGCCAAAGATTGTCGCGTTGTAGATCTTTGCGCGGCGGTTTGGTGCGATGGTTAGACCCAACTGCTCGATGATATGTTGATAACGCTCTGGGACGATGAGCAGCGTGGCTGCTGCACGAAGGAATGCATCTTTGATAACAGCGCGAGTGGGCCCTTTAGGTCCTTTTGATGCACGAGGGATAAAGCGAAGGATGGCTTTCGCGCCATTGATGTGTATGGTTTGATATCCCTGACCGACGTGTGGGATACCAGTGTACTTAAATGAAGCATCCTCTTCGCGTTTGAGTTTGAGCCATCGTTTCCAGACCGAATTTTCGTCATAGGGTGACGGTTCATTGCGCTTAGATGGGCCCCGTCGAGGAGGGTTCCCGTCATGGGTTTCTAACCAGCGATCGAGGGCGCGTTGATGGAATGTATCGCGCAGTTCGGGAGGCGTGTTATGGATACGTTCACAGTACCCAAAAGCCTTGTTATCCGTACTGAAGAGGGCGTTAACCTCTTCCTCAGACTTCGGATCTTTATACGGTGATACAAGGACACCGTTCCTCCCCCCCCCAGCAATGTAGATGAGCGGAAGGGGAAGGTTAGCAGCCAACGCAGGAGCACGAAGCTCATCAGTAAGCTGCTCCCTAGTAACCAGATAAGTGGTCCAAGCAGGGCCTACTGCATTGCAATTGCCAAAGGCGTAGACAAAGAGCGCATGTGACGCGAAATCAATGTCACCATCCCCAGCAAGAGCAGTGCAGAAGTACTGATTAGAAGTGTAGGATAGGATAGGGTGGAGAGAATAAAGGCCAACGCTGTCGTAGAATTGGGACGCAGCGAAGCGGGGCGCCATGAGTGGAGCAAGAGGAGCGAGTGAAGTGTCGCCCGGCAGAGGGGTAGACGGTGCCGCAATTGGAAGCGTAGAGACAGGTGAGATGGCCTGTGGTGGATCGGCCATCCTGGAAAGAAGGGGTGGCACGACCTGTGGGTGTGCAGCGGAATCCTCGACCATCGGGGAGTCAGCGCGGCATGGGGTGGGAGAATCTGGTGTGAGACGAGGTTGCTTGCGATGGTGCGAGGAGTGCTCGTGCTCAAGGTTGTGAAGTTGGTTCTTTAGAAGGTCGACCTGTTCGTTCAGGTCGCTGATCGTAGTCTGTTTATCGTGTTCGCTATCATGCAGACGGTCGATCTTATCGTCTGCAGAATTAAGTTGGTGGCGTGTGCTCCCAAGGTCATCACGAGTGTTTGCTAGCTCTACGCGAATGACATCGAGTTCTCGGAGCAATGAAGCATTGCTTTGCTACATCGAACTACTGTTGATTTGTAAAGTTGCATGTGCCTGTTGCAGCGCATCGTGATTACGCTGCAATGTGGTGTTTTCAGCGGCTAGATTGCTGCGTATGACCATCTCGCGTCGCAATTCGGCGGTGGTAAGAGACGGTTCATTGTCCAATGCAGACAACGTGTAATGACAAGCCCATACTGTGCAAGTTTTGCAAGTATGGGTTTTGTGTGATACTATGCGGACCATGGCGTTGTATTGCCACAGCCCAGGGTTGGTAGAACTCGTGTTCGACGCGAGTGCAGGAGAGCTCATAGCAGGCTGTTTTTGTGGGTGGGTGTAACGACGTTGTATTCAGGCAAAGTGGGGAACGTCGTCGACCTTTGGATTGACTATAAGTCAAGTAGTATATGAAATAAGAATTTTATTTGCACTATGATCGACATGTTTGATCGTAAAACCAATTGATCGCCATGCTGATTTTTTGGGGTGCTTTTGCAAGGTGAATGAAATTGGCGGAAGTGTCCATTCAAGGTGAAACGCTCCTTCTAGGCAATTCTGAGGGCTCCTTGACACCCAGGAGCTGGAGATACTCGTCTAGAGCTTGTAAATCTTTACAAGTCTCGTAAGTCTCCCATGTGATATCTCCATCATTCCAGTGTATCTGGAAAGACAGTCTGTTATTCTCCCACTTGTGTGCCAAGATATCCTCGACCAGGGTTTCCTGATCATCTGGAGAGCCAAAGTCATAGTGCATGTGCGCTTCCCGGTGCGGGAATAGTGCATCATCATTTGCGTGGTATGGGCGAAGCTTGCTGCGATGGAATCGGTCATGCAATCTCTGTGCTCGCAACCGATTTGGTAGTTCAACTTTATAGGAGGACGTGCTCGGTTGTGCTTCCAGCACTTTGAAAGGTCCGACATATTTTGGTAATAACTTAGTCGCTTGTCCTTTCGGGAGTGAAAGATCAGCTGTAGAGACGTAGACTTGATCACCAGCCGCGAAGGTATCATCCTCACGGCGGTGGCGATTTGCATTATGTGTCTGTCGCACTCGACTTTCTATTATAGCATCGTGCGCATGCGACAGGTTCCTGAGTGTGCGTGCGACGAAGTATTTCACACCGGGTACTGCACTCGACTCTGGAATTATCCCGGGATTGATACTGGGTACATACCCATAGCTGAGCTCAAATGGGGCGAATCCAGATGAGGTACTTATGGCAGAATTCAACGCGAACTCCACCATCGGGATCTTTTCTGCCCAGTCCCGCTGATCCGGGCGTACTATCGCTCTAAGTATTTGAGCGACCGATCGTATTGCGCGCTCCGATGCACCGTCTGTTTGTGGGTGGAAAGACATCGACATTAGAAGCTTCGTTCCAAGGAGTTTATGTGTCTCACGCCAGAACTTGGATGTGAACTTCGAATCACGATCCGAGACTATGGTTTCTGCAAGTCCATGTAAGCGGACTATTTCTCAGATGTATAGCCACACCAGTTCACTTGCGGTTGTTGTTGTGTGGATGGGAACTAAGTGTACCATGGATGTAAGGCGGCAGATAACTACCCAAAGATAGTCATGACCACTGGACTCCGGGAATGGACCGACAAAGTCCATGGCTATCGATCTCCATGGTCGCGTTGGGATTGGCAGACTATGCAGGAGTCCAGGCACTCGCTGATTGCTGGTCTTCGTCATTTGACAGATGGGGCAAGTTTTACAATATAGCTCGACATCATGCCCGATGCGTGGCCACCAATAGTGGCGTCGTATATATTCCACTGTCTTTTGAGGGCCAAAATGGCCAAGTACCTCATGTGCTTGTGCAATAATAACCTCTGTCAATCGTCGCTTCTTCTGAATTATAGATGGTATGCACAACACTGAATCACCAGCGCGATTTTGAGTGTATATGAGATCTTTAATGATCTCAAAGCTTTTGTGGTGTGCGACGTTCCCTAACACTTTAGAGAGCAGCGGATCTTTTGGGTATCCATTCTTTATGTCTTTCAGAATAGAGCGGTCGCCCTCCACTCGTGGGCGGAGGTTTGGCAACTGTCCCAAGGATTCTCTGATCATAGGGTCTACTTGATCGTTTGATCGTGGTACATGCACTGTGTGCTCATCTGATGGTTGCTCATGGGTGCTTTCCTTATGGGCAACGAGTTCTGCTGCTTCTCGCTGCCTCTCCTCTATTGCTTCGACAACTGGACGCTTTGGTGCGAAGGATACTGGTTCGTCTGCTTGCCGTGGTTGTTATGTTCTTGGGCTTACGCAGGGCGCATTTTTCATTTTCCACCTGCTTACTAAGCCTTTCCCATCACGTGACCAACCACCCATCCATCTTGATCACATGACCAATCACCTGACTAGTCACCTGACCACTCACATGACCAGTCACATGCCATTCCAGTCACCTGCTTCTCAAAGTCACCTTATCCTATATCACCTGCTCCCGAGTCACCTGCACATCACCTGATACTCCCTCACCTGACCTCACATGACCCTATCCCTACCCCTGACTCGTCTCTATTCGATTACCTCAGCTTCGCTTCCGGATTCTCGGCCTGCTTACTATATTTTCTCTCGTAGCCTCGTTTCACAACTCATACTGACTCCCTTCTTGTTACCTTCACGCGTGAGTCAGTTCTGCAGTATATGACTCCATTTCTTGGACTATGACTCGTTACTAGTACAAGTACTCGTCGTATTAGTCCTTAGTCATACAGCCTCCTCACATGTATATAAACCCTCGTGTTTTCCTAGAGTTGGGCCTTAAGCCTGACTTGGTTTAATCCCAAGTGTTGTAGCTTCCACAGCGCCTTCAGTTTTCGCCCGCACTTCGTGCAAGTCGTCTCGAACATCGTCGAGACTCTCCTCTACATCTTTCATTATCCCCACTAGTGTCTTGCACGCATGCAGACCACTCATATCAGCGCATCCAAGGGTCAGCGTTAGCCACCTGTTATCCCTTGAAGAACAAGTCCCGCCACCATCATACAAACCCGTGCACATCGCACCTTAGGGTCCTTGGCCCTTAACAGCGGTGCTCGTCGCCGCCGCTGCGTGCGTGTATTATGTTCCTTGCCAGTCTCACGCATTGCTCGGGTCTCTTCGAACCTATCCCAAGGGAGATCTTCCCCTTCTGGGTCAAGTCGAGCATCTGCGTTGACATACTGGGGAGTATCTTTCGTCTCATCCCAATTATCACTCTCATAGTATCTAGACAGAGCGTCTGCCACTAAGTTGGTTTCCCCTTTGACATACATGATATCATAGTCAAATCGTGCGAGGAACTCCATCCAACGCGCTTGTCAACTGTTCAGACGTCTCTGCGTCTTGAAGAACTCTAGTGCCTTGTGATCTGTGACTACAGTAATCTTTCTGCCGAGAAGCTTGTCTTCCCATTTGAGCAAGGCTTCGAGAATAGCTATGGTCTCCATTTCGAAGACTTGATAATTCATCTGTGCACTAGAGAACTTTTTTGACATGAAGCCAGCGGGGCGGCATGTTTGCCAAGTCTTCCCTTGCCCGTACATTGAGCTGACGCCTGACATAGATGCGTTGCAAATGATCCATATTGGTTGATTTGAACTTGGGACGATGGGCTTTAATATTGGAGTTTTACAAGCGACCGATTTTATATGATTGAAGCATGTTTCATGCAATGGTTTCCAATAAAATGGCTGGCCATTCCTGCAGATCACAGCGAGCGGGCCAGTGTATGCAGTTATATCTGGCATGAAATGCGCTAAGTATTGAACAAGGCCCAAAAACCACTGCACATCCTTAAGATTTTTAGGTGCAGGCCAATTGCGAATGTGGGCCATTTTATCAGTGTCTGCATGGAGTCCTCGGTCATCGATGAGATGTCCCAGACAATCCATATGTGATGAGAATAAATCGCACTTCACCTCTTCCAGGAAGAGGTGATTTTCTCTCAACTTTTGGAGTGAGTATTCGAGATGTCCTGCGTGATCCTCGACTGTATCATCGTAGACAAATAGATCGTCCATATAGATGTGTGCAAACTGTCCTATTGCGTCGCGAAAGATCGCGGTCATGAGCCGCTGAAACGTTGCTGGGGCATTGCAATCGCCCTGTTGCATTACGTTGCTCTCACATGTTCCAAAGACAGTAGCAAATGCAGTTTTATGGACATCATTTGGCTCAATGCGCACTTGTTCGTATGTGTTTGATAGGTCAATCTTTGAGCGATACTTCGCTCGTGCTACATCCATTCGGATTTGGTCTTGGTCAGGGAAAGGCGTCACATCCTTCACCGTGTTATCATTACGCTGCTGACAATCAACTACTGTCTGTAGCTTTCCTGTCTTTTTAGGTATGCAGAGTAGTGGGGCGGCCTGTGGTACCGCCTTTGGAACCCACCACCCTGAGTCCACATACAGCCGCAACTTCTCCATAAGTTGTGGTTTCATTGTGTCGGGGCAGCGTGGTAGATGATAATTATATCGTTTTCCATTGTCCATTAAAGGGATGCGATGATTAATCTCTCTTAATGGGGGGAGTTCCAAAGGCACTCCTCCAAATATATCTGCAAACTTCGCAATTATTCGTTTGCGAACGGCTTGTAACTTATTTTCTGATTCTCGTGAACTTTTGGGTGATTTGGGTGCATTCATGACTTGGACTTGTATTCCCTCCCCCCCCTCAAGAGGAGAGCTAAGTTTGCCCTGGTTGCGGTGTGCATTTGTATGTGAGGGTGCCGTGTTACCGGACAATCTTCAATGTGAAGTGTGTGTCTGCTGCCCCTCTGAACGGGGCACGCGGACTCGCAGTGCACATTTCTTTGCCAGCATGAGATCTTCCTGTCCGGAGGTCATCATTGTAAGCTGTGTGCCTCGAATACTAAGAGTGTCGTGGTCGAAATCAAGTACAAGTTTGTGTTTACGCATGAATGGAGTACCAATTATCATATCATATTGATCGATATTGACCACATCTAAATATGCGTCGCTATCTATTATGGGGCCTAGTTCTAGGCATGTCCTTGCCCCATAGTTTATCATTGATCGACTACCAACTGTCCCCAATTGCAGCAGGACTGGGTTTTCTAATTGCATGACTTTAAGTTTTGCCACACGGGCAAAGTCGTGCGTGATGGATACAGTCGTACTTCCCGAATCTAGCAATGCATAGGCCTCGAGGCCATTTACTTTTACAAGTGCTGCCATGCAGCGGCAGTCGCTCCCTGTTGTTTGAGGGCGTTCTCCACTTGCATTATGGTAGCGCTGCGCTGATCTGAATTCACGTTCGTGCGGTGTGTTTGTACCATCACGCACAGCTGCAATGAAAATGGTATCGACTGGACTGAAGCACCTGAAGTAGGCGTCGTCGGTGTCCTCCTTGAGGCCAGGGATTGGCTCATCCTCTTCGTCTCCAACATGCACAATTAAGGATGAGCTTTCGGACCAATTTTCTTGGTCTGTAGTGATATTGAAGTCGGGGGTCATTGACCTCATAGGAGCGTCCTCATTCCTAAATGAAGGTGGGATGGATTGCTGGTCCACACCTAGTCTGTCTTCCAATTCGTTGCATCTCTCTTTAAGATATTCGCAATGGCCTTGCCAAAAGTCCACCTCATCACCTCGGAGTGTGATATCTAAGCGTTCATCCTCAAGTTCTTCAATGAGTTCATTTGTTTTTGTCATTGCACGCTCTTTCAGTTGGCGTTGAACCTCCAATCTGACGTTGAGAGTAGCAATCTGTTCACGAAGAGATGTCATTATATTTGCTTCTGGCTGGGGCAAGTGTTCCCCCTGCTGAGTGGAAGTGTGAACCAATTCGAGTTCTTGTGTCAGTTCATTGTTCCGTTGAACTGTGTGTTCATTTTGGGTATGCAGCGTTTGTAACTGATGATTCAAGTGATGGTTTCACTGGTGTAAGGCTAATAAGGCGGCCGTTTCGGATGACTGAGGAATGCGCCCCCCTTCGTGGGCTAGACCCCATCCAAGACGGATGAGATCCTCTTCGTAATTATCTCGAATCTTCCATACAGAAGATTCCGAAGGGTTTACTGTATCTACAGCTCCTGCAACTAGGAGATGCTCCTTGAAGTTCATGCACAGTCCACAGCCCCGGATATGCGCAATGCCATCGCGTGGGGTGAACTCCCAGATCGCTCCGGGCATCCAAGGAGATCTCTGATAGGTAGATCTAATTATATCTCGACGCGACTGCCAATCTGCATATTCAAATTGTGCGGGAGCTGGGTTGATACTTGGGCCTGCTTCATAGTTCATAGCTCGAATGTAAATGGGCTCATCATCTTCAGAAGGCGATGAGGAGTCGTCACTTTCCTCAGACGAAGACTTCTCATCCTCATACTGCGAACCCTCAGGACATTCATCCTCATATAGCTGTGTGCTTGGTCCTTCATCCTGACTTTCCCCAGACTCAGGTACCAGAGCCTCATACTGGCTTCCTTGCGAATCTGTTTGCTCCTGGTCATGCAGCTCATTTTCAGATCGATCGTCTATGACCTGGGTGGCATATAATTGCCTTCGCTCAGGTTTCTTGTACTGTGGGCACTTAGGGTCGGTGGCTATATGTCCCATCTTGCCACACTTGTAGCACGTCATCTTGGAAGTGTCTCCCTTTGGAGCTGATAGATTTGAGGGCACATTCTTTCCACGGTCCCCACTGGTTTGCATTGAGGCGGATTTTTTGTTTCGCACCTCAGTACTGGAACTATTCCTGCGCTGCTGTCGTCTATCTATCAGGTTACATGGACGCTGATAGCATTGATCATCTTGTGGTCTAGTGGACCTCTGGAGTCCGCTCTGAGCGTCTGCTAGCACTGGCTGTCTATCAGTACTACGTCCGACCTTCAAGCTTGTCAGGGTTTGTTCAAGATGTCGTGTTTCTTGCACAATTTGATCGATCGTGCTTATTTCAGGAGATATATTTTTGAAAAGCGCTAGATGTTGACGGAACTCTCCCGGCAGGCTTCCGAATATCCTCCTTTTGAAGGAGTATACGTCTGGATATTCTGCAAGTCGGCCTGCCCATTGTAGGAGCTCGCTATAGAATGTGGTGATACCCACTTCTTGTGTATATTTAATATTCATATAATGCTGCATAGCTTTTCGTGAAGTCGCAGTGGTTATGAAGGTGCGGTAGAGCACGATTACCACAGACTCAAATGTCCAGTCGCGGATTATGCGCCTTGGATGTTCCACTTCCTGGCTAAACCAACGCTTGGCCCTTCCTCTCAGGGTCGTTCCCATCACCAGGATTCGATCCATATCTTTGTCCACTCCTGTCAGGCGATGAATTTTCATGAATCTTAGTAACCCATGGAGCCACTTCTCAAGACAATCAAAGTCATCTTCCCCTTCATAAGCATCAGGCATCTTAGCGCGAAGTCCCTTGAGCTCTGGGAGATTATCTGGGACTCCTATCAACGACGTCCTGATATGCTCTTTTAGGGATTCGATCATGAGTGTTTCATGATCCATATTTGCTTGTCCCTGAGTGGGTGCTAACTGAGCAATCAGGGCCACTGATTGCCCCTGTCTAGGGCCTGGGCTCAACATCGGCCCAACCAACTGCTGTGACTGTGAATGTGCTCGACGTGCGTAATCTCTTTCGAGCACTTTTTGTGCCGCTTGGGAGTGTTCAGCCGAGTCCGCAATGGGACTTCCGGTGGTACGAGGGACGTTGTCCCTAGGATACTGTGGTCCCGAATCAATTGAGCTTGCTGATCTGTCGTCGCTTCCAGAGTCTGAGGGATTTCCCTCTGGATCCCCACATCCAGATCCTTGAATCTGGGTAGGGGGACCAGTGGTTCGTGCTCGCGATCTATTTTTTGCTGCAGCGCGAACACGAAACCCTGCCATTGATAGAGCAAATCGCTCCTCTGATGTCATTTGTGCTGCGGACCATTTCTCTGGGGCTCTTAGATTGGTTGACAAATTGTGACTCTCAGTCTCCTCGACCCTAGTCTGTTGAGGGAGCTCGAATCTAGCTTGTGCTCTTCAACGACGCTCATATTCTGCGGTCCCTTCAGTGGATCCGCGTTCTGCATAGATGACTTGGGTAGCTAAGGCTTGAGGAGATGGGGAAGGCTCATGTTGTCCTTCGTATCTGGAGCGAATTTGATCAAACATCTTTCAGATACCTTGCATGGCATTGATAGTATCGGATGCGCGATGATACGAATTGGTGACTCTTGACTGAATGTCAGTCAACTCCTGTCTATATTTTATAGCATCTGCCTTGCTTTTTTCTGCCATCGCAGACCAGTTCTTTAGCGCATCATCAATCTGCGCCCATTCTTCATTTCCATGCGACAGGTGGGGAGGTGTTTCCCTCCTGCCCCAGGACGAAGTGTTAGGTTCGCTTTGGGGCAGGGTGCTAACTGCGCGTCCCTTTCCCTTATTCACTGTGACCGCGGGTGTCGACGATTCTAATCCCTCGGGATCCGCTGAAAGACTGAGTGCAGTCATGTAAGACTGTTCTGGTTCGTAAGTTTCCTCCGGGATATCACGAATGGTTTCGTGGTCACTTGAAGTGTTTTCGTCAGTGAGTGATCTTTCTTCAATTTGCTCTGATTCAACACTAGTAGGTGCTTCAGCAATTGAAGTTAGGAGGCTGTCTTCACGGACGAGTGGACTATCAGGCTGTGCCGGAGCTTCTGCTGGTTCGGGAACTTGAACTTCCTCTCGAGGAGGAGTATTCCGATGTGCATGCGTTTGATCACAACGTGCAGCTCGAGCACAAGTGTTTCGTGCTGGTCCCTCTCCAGTAGACATGATAGTCTTTTTAACTTGTTTTCACAAGCGTTGTTTTGTATGAATATAGGATGCTTTCGCAAAATAAAAAACCCTCGGTTGAAAGGTTTAAAAAATTGTAACACGCTTGCGCGTGAGTGTGCTTTTGAGTGTGTAAGAGTGTTAGTATGAATAAAAAGACAAGTCCTCTTAAGGGCTTCACGCAAAACTAAACCGGCCCAAATACGTGGGGAGTTTATTTCTGCGAAAGACATGTAAAAAAGGGTGTCCGCCTCTCCAGCATGGAGAGGCTTTCTTTATATACATTCTGTTCTATCTACTTTAGGTACTAAATCCAATCTTTTCCTTATCTCGGCCGACGTTCACCTGCAACTTGTTTG
>Ga0307510_10001389_pt1 | contig 26531 bp, 26 predicted proteins | sample 12_EM_MG_FD_207224 | JGI IMG/M metagenome (GOLD analysis project Ga0307510, IMG submission 207224) | Populus trichocarpa ectomycorrhiza microbial communities from riparian zone in the Pacific Northwest, United States - 12_EM | ecosystem: Host-associated > Plants > Roots > Unclassified | place... | reverse complement strand
CGGAGCGAGCACGATCGCCGGTATGGGGTGTGTTTCCTGGAGTAGTAATGATGCTTGTTTCCTCGAGAATGGCACGACGTTCGACTTTGCTGTCACGCTTCATAGCGGGAGATTCAACTGTCACATCAGTAAATTCTTCGATGATAGAACTCGTATCCTGTATAGGAGCTGGAGCGCTGGAGACTGTAGAAGTGTTGGCTCTCCTGCGTCCTTGCAGTTGGGGAGAGCTTCGCTTTCCCCTTTTCGCCGATAGGGGTTCAGACGCTGGCGATGCTTTGCGCTTTCTCTGCCTAGAAGTGATACATGAAACCAGTTTTCGGTGGCTGAGAGAGAGAATGTATACACAGGCACAGTAGGAGAAGGTCCCGCTGGAGGGGTAGAATTGACATTCGAGGGGAAGGGCCCTGAGGGGCTTGGAGTGCTGTTCGCGACGAAACTAGGATAGTAAGCCAAACGTTCTATGTGGGTGAGGTGTTATACAGTACATGCTCCGGCGTTCAGAGACGGTAAAACAATTGCCGTCATCAGGCAAAGCCATTCTTGCGTCCAACTCTGTATAGAAAGCTTGTAGATTCGAATCTGAGTCTGACATGGGTTCAGTGATAAGGTCTTTGACCAACAAGCCAACCGACAACAGAGGTCTTTTAAGCACGTGATCGCGTGATCTCTTGATCGGATTAGATGATAATGATTAGATAACGATGGTCATAACTCAGGCTGTTACATCCTACCCGCCGAATTAAGAAGGACTGCTGCTCAACTCAACACCAATCTTGCGGGGGTTACAGGCGACCTCCATGTTAGGCTTTCACCTACGTGCTATCTCAGGGGTCCTTTGTAGTGGTCAAGATCAAGTCAGCGATGACAGTGTACTCCAATCGATAAAGGCAACATCATGAATATGGTCATGTCGATCTCCCAGCTCCCAGTGATAGCCCGCCTCCGACTGTCTTGGAGGTCCACATACCGGGCTGATGAGTAGCACGGCAGGAACAATTCGGGAATTTCTGGCATCGCAACAAAAGGATCGTCCTGGCGATGTCTTCCGAGTAACCCTGACAGACTATGCATCATTGTTAGGACATTACCGAATGCACAAGTTAAGTAAATGAAAGTCTATTGTTACAATTCAATTGTATTTTATTTCTCAGGGAGCAACACGTTGTCCGGGTATGCCCTAATCCAGCCTTCGCGCGTGGACCACGCGGCTCAGAATGCCTTGACGGCCAGTGCCGTGAGAGTCGAGGTAAGGTGACCAGCCGCCTTCCCCCTCCAGGAAGAACCCAAGCGGAGTGATGAAACATTTGTATTTCACATTTAAGTACCACAATACATGTGTACCATGGCACGACTGGGAATATACGAAGTATACAACTTGTACGAAAACGAGAGGCCACCAGGCTAAACATGACACACACGAGGGTTCTCGAGCACCGGGTTATTATACCCAGGGGCGTTCGGGAGAACGTTTGCGAGGACCTATTTCGGGTCGTTGTCAATGAGCGCACGCGCTTACTCCCTTGCCAGCCGCAGGAACGAAGTATGAATGCCGTTTGGACGCTCCTCGAGCTCCATGTCGGTAAGGGCGTTGCCGCAAGTGAAGGCGCTGCAGGGACGGCAAATGGGACGGTAGGGACGGGACTGGCGGCGCTGGGCATGATGTCTGCAAGGCATGAGGCAAGATCACCGCCCGCCAAGGGCAAAGGCTCGGCGGACGAGGGCAGCGGCAGCCCCACGCGCGAGAGCAATGAAGTGGAAGATGTGGCCACAACTTGTGCGGCCAACCTCTGACAGAAGGTGGGGTCGAACTGCCGTGTCGTTCGGGGTGGCCAACGAAGGCGAGTCGTCTTGATCCTCATCTATAGGAGAGTCAGGACGAGGCTGGTGGCTCGGCGCGTAGCGGGAGCCAGACGGGGAAAGAGAATGGGAGCCGTGACGCGGCAGCTTACGACGTCGCGGACAGTGGCCGCGTTCGAGATCACGGAGCTGACTCGTCAGAGAGTCGACCTGATCTCGCCGATCATGGATAGTTGTGTGGCGTCAAGTTTGAGATCGTCATAGACGTTTGCACATGTTGCCAACTTCGGTGTCCACGTCATGGATTCGAGGTCCTCGTGTACCTGCAGATCGGGAATGTGCTTGCTCTTCACAAGCGAAGTATTTCAGGCGAGGTAGTCGTCCTGGGTGAAGCCGCCCATTGCAAGGACGAAGTGGGAGTGCGCGCGGAAGTCGACGTTGCTGTTGGTATCAAGGAAGGTGGACCGAGGGGCGGAGGTGTGCGTCCGGGTGTAAATAAGGGCCAGCAGAATGGGTGGAGAGCCGACATGCACGGCAATCGGTGTGGCCGCGAACGTAGGTGTGGCGGAAGTTGGGGTTGGGACTTGCGCGTGTCACACCCGGCCATGACATGTATTCTTTTCGCTGCAAAAAGGAGGGTCGGAGGGCGTCGAAAAAGGGTAGGAGATCTGTTTTTGTAAAATTGACCAACGATCGGCAGACCTAGAATGTAAACTACGTCCGACTCCCTTTTGCGCCCAATTTTGTTGATCCGTGGAGATGCTGCTGTATTGGCTGTTCAGCAGTTTCTTGAAGATTTGTTGGGAATGTATCATTGGTCAGGGGTTGTACTGGCAGCCGCTGCTGGTGGTGTGGGACAAGAACTCCTGGACACCGATCTCACGCGATGACGACAGGCGCTAAACTTGGACCAGCCAATGGTAACTCTGCCGCGTTTCTAACTCTTCTACAGTACAGTACCGAGCCCCGCGCCCAAGCTTGCCAAGGCAACTCTCTGCAACGCATGTCGGATGTCGACGCACCAGCGTACCCCAGCCACCACATCGGTGGCCCAATGATGGGTGGCTATGTGCTGTCGACCAATAAGAAAGTGTTCCGCAGGTACAGGTGCAATACACGTCATCCCATGAACCGTCGAGGACATCGTCTTCGCCAAGTGAATGGCCCGGCCGCCATAGAAACCAAGTTTTTTATGGAAGGGGTGGTAGCAAAGGAGGCTGATGTCGACTGGATAAGCTGTGCGCGGAGGGACATCAGTGAGCCTTTTCTCGAAAGCAGACTGACATGAGATCCTCTATGTTTTCTTAGTCTTCGACAAGCCTTCTGGGTACCCACCCGCCATATCCTTCGCCTTTGTTTAGGAATGCGCTTGTATGGTATTCGTCATGCTCCAGCTCAAGGTAGGCGGCGATGACCTGGCGTATGGGGGCAGATGGTGTAGCTGTTTCGGCGGCAGCCCTGTCCCTGTCCCAAGTGGCGCTGGAGAAATGGGGTCAGCCAGCGTGTGGGTTGGTCACCCAGCCAGAAGCCACGGGTTCGAGTCCCCTTCCTCCGGGATAAAAGTGAACCAGCCACTTCCCTAATTGGGGTTGAGTTTACTCCTCCTGCCTGAAAGGGTCTGTTAAGTCAGATAAGGGTTATATAAAATCGGGAAAGGTTATAAAAACAAGCTGACCCTTTGGGGACAGGTCACCCAATGCCATCTTTCCAGGTGGTAGTTAGTCAGACAGAATCCAGGGTGTGCTGGCCCTGGTCAAATCTGGCAAGGCAGAGACTCTGGACATACTGTGAATCTGGGCCCACATGGGCATTACCAAAGCAGGTGCCAGGGAACAGGAAAGCGGTGGGGGCAATAACCACCTGCTGTCCGGACCGTAGCAGGCAGGACAGTCTCCCCAACCTGGCTCAAGAGGACATATCCTCTGTTGGTTATCCAGCTATTAAAAATGCCCGATAGCTTAAGTTGTTTCCTGCCGCTCATGATATGGGTGATCCAGTAATGTGTAAACCTGGCCCCTGTTAGTCAGCTTGATAAGGGATGATACCTGTGCTAAGTCCTCCAAGGAGGCTATAGGCTCCCCCCTGCAACATGGGCAAGCTGGTCCCACCTCCTCCTGTTAGACCTACTCAAAGGGTGGGCTTGGGGTAGGCAAAATGGGAGAGTGGTAGCCTCCCTTCATATACCCCTCTCCTACCTACAAAAGTACATGGTCTCATCCCCAGGTCTGGGACAATACCGTCTTCCAACTAAGTCCCATGACCAAGGAGGCAACAAAAAATATTATTAAACAACCCCCCTACAATACTTTTCATCTTTTCATCTGTATACTAACTATCCCTTCTCCCCCTTTCGCAGCCTCCTTCCTGCTCTTCAAAGGGCAGACACTAGTCCACTCTGGTGTGATTAGAGACTCTTCTAGGCTTCAAGCTCTTTTTTTGGCCTTATATAATGGCCTTACATACACTTCACTTTCTAATCACATCCGTATCTTTCTCCCGGACTTATCTTTACAACCATATCTTTTCCACTCTTATAAGCATCCTCTTCTAGACCTTTCTCACACTTTCTTATCTCTACTATCTTCTTTTCTCTTGGCAGATCCCATGCATCATGTTGACATCTTCAGGTACTCCATCAAGTGGTCTGGTCTTCTGGGCATGGCTATTGTGGACACCCTATCTGAGGAACAACAACGGATCGTCTTCCCAGACCCTCCCCCTTCTCTCCTCTTACCTAAAGCCTGCCTTCTATGCCTTTTTCAGGAACAATATGACCTCCTTCGTCATGACTCCCATATCTGGCAGTCTATTGTCAGACCTGATGGCAAACTCCCTCCTTTCATCAAAGGCGCCCTCTTATGTAAGGATTGCCACACTTTCTCTTCAGCTGTCCAACTTGCCTTCGACCACACTTTCACCTGCACCTACTCCCACATCTTTCGTGCCAATGCCGATGACAACCTTTGGTGCCCGTGCCGTGACACACCCTTACCCAACCAACCTCCTTCCCCTCTTTCGGAACAAGCTGGTTTTGATTGCCTCATGACAATCCAACATGCAAATCCTCACACTACCCTCTCCCCAGAACCTTTCTGAGAATCACTTCCCTGTCCTCAGCGGCTTAGCCCAAGTGGACGGAGGCCTTCCCTGCAGCTTAGTCCAAGGGTTCACTATCTGAATTCAACTCATCACGTCCTTTTCAAATGCTCCCCCCTTTCCTCCCCATGCTGTCACTTCTTCGGCATCCGCCCCTTTGACGCCTACATCTTTGGAACTTTCCAAGGCACTATTTCCCTTGGCGACTTCCAGCGCGCCACCAACCGTCTCCTTTGCCCTCTGCCCCCCCAACCAGACCCTCCTTGATTGGCAAGTGCCAAGTCGACAGCATGGCCCTGTCCCTTTTAAACTTTCACCTTTTCACGTCACACCTCTGTATTGCCTCCTTTTCACTTTAAACCTTTATTACCTCTTGCCTACGATGAATACCTTCCCATGCATGTATCATACTCTCTCATAGCATGTCTGATGGCCTTAGGCTAAGGACAATAAACAAGAATTCAAAAAAAAAAAAAAAAAGACCTGGCATATGTACACATACCTGAAATCCGAGGAGGGAGGGCAAGACTCCAAAATCATGATTCATGACCCGCTCAGTCACGCCGGCCCTTCCGATCTGAAATGCTGTCACATCGCACTGACCTCAGAGAGGGCCGGGATCGGTACCCTACATGACCCGTATTCTCCCTGATACGCCGCGCCGAGCGCCCTCTCCTCGCAGACCACGTCTTGATCAATGTAACCCACGCTTCAAGGTGAGCTACCGATGGGCGCCCGCCCCCGGGTTTCCCATCCCACTGGTATTTCAAGGTTGGTCGCGTTCTTATCATGTGCGCTTAGCCCTTGATATCCTGGTGTCATACTTCCCTCCCTGTTGTGAAACCTACTGTCTTCCTGTTGCACTGTTACCCCATTCGCTCTCCCCGGCCCCGCGTAAAACAGTAAAAGCTTCATGGAGAGCAGGCGAATACTGTTCCAGTGCGTGTGCTTGGCAGGGCACGACTCGGATTGTATGCGGCGAAAAGCCTGAATGAGTTGAATTCAGGTACAGACAGTATGGATACCTTGACGGATGCAATGCCGTACAAAGAACAACAACACGTACATCACGACTTTCTTGCCCATCAAGTCCAAGACCGGGACTTTTCAGGCTAATTCCAAACGTTTGTCGTTACTAATTCGTCCTCCCTGGATGGGTTGCGTCGATGAACAGAAATTGGTTAACGGCGTTCTCTCACGTTCAAGGGACGCAGTGCTGGCACGTAATGCTAGAATGACAGGACTGACACTCTCATGAACGTCAAGAACGTCAGAGTAACTCTGATGTCCCAACGTAATGACAGAGTGACACTTCCCTGCGTGGGAGTTGGTCCAAGGATATATAGGGTCGATATGAGCATCTGCGATTTTGAGGTTCCCTTTGTCCAGCTACGTACCGTCAAGGTTGCTGTGACACTCACACCTGCTTTGTCGTCCTCGTATTCGTTCCGATGGCGTCTGGATCCATGGATCCTCAACTCAACCTCGAAGCTCAACGAATCATCTCCCGGTTTCTTCGTGGGTTCTCGTGCTCTTATAAATAATTCTTAAGTTGGAAGTGTTATAATAATGGTTCGTGAAAACAGATGCCAATCAACCCGGGCGCGGTGACAATACTCGACGTGTGACCACAAGAGACGAGCAAAATCGGACTGAGTCTACGACGCAAAGTCTAGCTTCAGTTCGTCCAACTTTCGACACTGAAGTGCTTTTACGGATTGAAGGTACAGCTTCTATCCCCCCCGCGATTGAATCCCGATTATGACATATCATAGAATTTGTTCGGTCTACAGGGGTCGTCGTCGACAAACTGGACATCCAAGGGATACCCCGAACAGACAGTAATCAGCCCCAACACGTCATCAAACATGCGACGATAGGAGGCAAGCAAAGTGAGACGGGGTCTGAGACGCAAGCTCCACTTGAATCCGGTATGTGTACTCACTGTGAAAATATAACATGACACAAACATGAAACAGCAGGTCTTCACGACTCACTTATCGGCGATACCTCTAACCGAGAGCCCCAAGAAAAGCGGCTGATTGGAGACTTTGACGGTAGCGCTAACCCACTCTGGACTCTTTATGGAAAAGAGGCCATGAGCTACGACGAGTCACGGATTCAAAATTTGAAGGACGATATGGACGGTGTCCTCGTATTTGTCCGTTCATATTTTGTCCGCCTGTGAAACGAACGGGATCACGCTGATGTATTTCGCAATAGGCCGGTTTATTTTCTGCTGCTCTCATTTCTTTCATAATCGACAGCAAAGAGAATTTGAAGGCCAGCCCAACAGATCAGATGGTGTACTACCTCCAGCAGAATGTGGCAATTCTTTCCCAGATCTCTACGCAAATATCCTCTGTGGTCCCACAGATCGCAATTCCTTCGACTCCGCCTCCTCCTTTCCCTGATTTCAGCCCGTCATCGTCTGATGTCCGTGTAAACGCCTTTTGGTTTATGGCCCTCATTTTCAGCCTTTTCACCGCACTCCTCGCAACTCTTGTCCGGCAATGGGTCCGGGACTACATGCATGTCTTCCAGCGATACAGCGACCCTCTAAAGAGTGCTCGGATTCGGCAATATTTGCATGAAGGCTGCGAGGGATGGTACATGCGGGTTCTTGCGGAGGCTGTACCTAGTCTCCTTCATGTCTCCCTCTTCCTATTCTTCGCGGGGCTTGTCGATTTCATACTCCACATCAACACGACAGTTGGTCTGAGCACCACTGTCCCCATCGCCATCTGCGGTATACTCTATACCTTTACCACGTTTGTGCCCGTGATATACCCACAGTCTCCATACCAAAACCCTTTCTCGGGCCTTATCTGGTACTTGGTCCAAACGTTGCGTGGCCGGAGATACATGGATCGTGATGGAAAATCGAGGTCTGTTAGCTCAAGCATGGCACAAGGACGGATGCAGCTTGCGATGGAAGAGACTGAGGAGCGCAAGGGGCGAGACGCGCGAGCGATTCGGTGGCTGTCAGACAACCTGACTGAAGACTCTGAGCTGGAATCATTCACGATGTCGATTCCTGGGGCCTTTAATGGGAAATGGAGTTCCGAAGTGTGGACGCGGATGTCGGAATTCACACAGGACGAGAGCAGAAGTGTTCACCGCGACGAGGATCCTAATTGCCCACCCTCGGTTACAAATCTCACGATTCTCAACGCCGGTTTGCCACGTGTCCCCCAACGTTTCAGGTTTGTCTCCAATCCCTTCAGTTCGATGGTTCACCTGATCAGGACGTGCACGCCCAGTCACCATCACACGGATGCTATACCACTCCTACCGGTACTAAATCCACCTGCCACTCATCTTTCTGTCGTTACTAGACGCACCAACGAGGGAGATGTTGTGCGTGAGCTGAGCCGGCGCATTGGCCACTTATTTGGGACATGCAAAAACCGTGGCTCCTTCGCGAGCGATGAACTATGGCGAAGGCGTACTCGTGCATGTGTCGAGGCCGCTGCGTCACTCGTATTCTTTGCCGATGCTGAACTGGGCTGGTTTGGAGATATTGGGAGACTACTTCGGGACATAGGCAGGGCTGAAAAGACGCGCGAATCATCGATAACAGGGGCGGACCAGTCATTCGTCACGCGGTGGACATGCCTTTCGATTACGACCCTTCGATCGGTGCTCAAATCCGATCCATCGATGCAGCAGGCTGCGAGAGATGCCACCTCAGAACTTGAATCTACACGTCTTTGGGGTATGCTGCTCGATGGCCCACCTAAGAGTTGGGCCACTTGGATCGACATTTTTCTCACGCGGGTGTGGTTTGATCTCTGGATCATATGCGAGTCATTTTTCGCCAAGAGAACCGAGAACGTTTCGAAAGACCTGGTAAAGGAGATCCTGCAATGTAACCAACATCTGATGGAGCATCTGAAAACTCACTATCTCTGGGCCCCGAACATGAAGTTATACGACAAGTATATCACCGTTCCCCAGAGCTCGATTCAGGTTGCCACTCATGCATTAATTTGCGAAATACCTGGTGTCGAATTTGATGCTGACCGACCAGATCCTCTCCCTTTCAAGCAAACCACTGAGGTGCTCAACAACATCGCTATGCCATTTGTCCCCCCCGCAACCTGCGCCATAGGCCTTTCCTCCATTTACCCCAGACTCCAGAATATCCTCGAGGGGTGGGATCCCGAGCCCGAGCAATTACAGGAGTTACTCGACGACCTGAGGTCCTTCCAGCTCGAGAAAGCCCCCCTTTGGGGTAACAACTTTGTGCAACTGCAGTTATGGCGTTTGCAAGATCTCCTTTGTGCTGGTGGTTTGGGTTTCACTGTGGAAATTTTCTTCATCGCACTCAAGCAACTGCTATCCACATCTCCGTCCAAAGACGCCCAATCTTCACTATATATCAGCACGTTCAAGGCCATTACTTCTGACTGGCAGGAGCATAAAGACTCCCCTGGGACACAAAAAATCATTCTCCATTTGATTGCGTCACCCCGTGGCCTCATGGCGACTTTCAATTACCCAGCTTATATTACAGAAGAGCTGCTGACATTTTCAGGCAATATGTTGAAGGGACGAACAGGCCCAGATATAGACCCACACATCGATACCGCAGTGGAGAAGCTGAGACCACAAAGTTCACTCGCACAGTTTTACCATGGGCCTCCAGACTTCCCCGCTAGAGTATTAGAGTTGCTCTCCTCACTACGGCCACATGCACAGGTATCTTAGTAGCGGGTCCATTTGTGGTGGAATACTTGTTGTGGGCGCAGTCGCACGCAGCACGCACGAGGGGCTTGGACCTCTTCGGATCTCGGGCCATGTGGCCGAGATAAGGACATGATACCTGCATGGACGTTTTCCTTTCTCTGTCCCCTGTTTCCTCTTTCGGACCCTCTTCTGTTTTGTGTCTTTACCATTTGGGCTTGCACTCAAAGCTTGGTACCGAGTAGTAGCGCGTCAGTCTCTTGTAGTATTACTTTCCCGTTCCCGTGTCCCGTAATTCACTCACCTGCGCTCTTAGACTCGGATCCGCGTGCGGTAGTTACCTCCCCAATACACCCTCTTGTTCTCAGACTGGGATCGGTCAGCGTGCCCACGTATCGACCCGCTGATTATACACTTATCACGCCCACGTCGTAACTCCTGGTGGGACGAAACACCATACGTGTTACCGTAATTGGCCTTTCTAGTTAGGTGGTAATTCCTATGTGCCATACGGTCCTGTCACTGGCAGTATCTGACAGGTTCTACGTACTAGCATCTCTCAGGCGATGTGCTTCTCTTATATATGGACTAGTTTTGGTATGAAGTTATTTCCTAACTCGTCTTCTGGTGCGGTTGTGTTGGTGTTGTTCTGGCAATACTCGGGTTTACCCCAAGTCCATCTCCTTACCCGAATTCAAGATGTCACATGACTCACATCTTTCAACAAGGTCATTTCGCCCTCACCGTCATAAAGCTCCATCCCGCTCCTGCTTTCTGAAAATCCTAGGTGGAAAATGAGCGAAAGGCATCTGTACCAGATCCTGAAGGACTCGAAGGACGTCTTCGTGTTGCAGTCGCAACAATGTAAGGGGCTCTAATCTGTCGCGCCCGGCCAAGTGACTCGGTCACCCCTACCAGTGGGCCTTTAACTGCGTCCGGAACGCACATGTGTCCATCATCCGCGCTTGTTGAAAGCCTCGATGTCACTATATGAGTGACAGCCGTCAAAGTCAAGCATTCCAATAGGTGTAAGGGGAAGCGACTATCATGAGGGAACCGATTTCCTAAGGCCAAGTTGTGTGAAAAGAGGATCAATTCATCATCGGACCAGAGCGGCGCGTCTACAACCCCGTTCCTGATAATCCAGGCAGTATATCATCCCTCATCCGACGATGCCCTCTGATATCAAGAGCGTGCTCCGCGCGATTCTGCAATCGCATGTACCTCCAAGGCTCAGAGATGGCGCACCTGCTGTTCTACGCGCAATACGTCGAGGGTATCCCCTCTTTGCGTTTTCGGGGAAGCACGCGTGGAGGTGTATAAGTCACCCCCTCCCATGGCTGGGGAGAAGCATCCACTCTCCCCTTCTACGCCGCCTACAGCTCGTACCATGCGCACCAAGAAGAGGTCCCATGCTGCCCATGAGCAACAGATGCATGATTGGAATTCCTGTGATGCCATGGAGACCTCTTAGACCTCCTCCTGGTTCCCCCTGTTGTATATGCTGCCTTTTTCAGGGTACCCCCTTTTCCTCTCTTCACATTCCCACTTATAGCAGGCAGAGATCCTCTCTTCACTTTTCACATACGCTTTGGCATTTTCCCCCTTCCCACCCATCCTTCCCCAAGTGGTGTTGCTGCCCCTTCTACTGCCCTCTGTCCATGGCTGGTTGATCCAGTGCTCAGCTTATCTGCAGTCTCTTCCCCCCTGAGCCACATGCATAGGCATTTTGTCCTGCCCTTACCTCTGTTGTTCAAAGCCCTCTTTGAGGAGACTCCCTGACTAAACGGAGTTGGGTGGGTAACTCATAACTTACTGGGGTTATTTTCAGTACTGAGTTGTGTGGGAATCCGGGTAGATTATGTACAGTAGCACAGCCATGTAAGTCGACTAGTTCTGGACTCTAATTTCACTATGAATTCCAAAAAAAAAAAGGTGTATAAGTCCTTGGTAGGGTTCATTCGTCACTTCAACTATTGTGTATGAGCATAATTTCTAAGGCTCCACACTGGTGACATCTCGAGTGTACCCATCCTGCTGAAGTTCTGATTCCGCAAAAGCAGGTAGTCTGTGCCATTAGTCACCACGCGCGAAACTTGTGATGGGATACCGGAGTAGGGCTCGCTTACGTGATATTTTCGTCATCATCTCTGGAATAGCACCCGTGTCTCTTTTCCAGACGCCATCGTGAAGAACCACCTGCGCTCGTTGGAGGCCCCAACGCCACTTTCGTTAAGGAACGACAACTGCGACTACTTTTATGGGGAAAGGGGAAAAGGACTCATTGCAAAGTGGAAGGGAGATCCATTCGTCGTCCTGCCAGAGTGGTAAGCCCCACAATGTTTGCCAACCTCCCTCCCTACTTTCCAATCGAATTCCAATACTTAGACCGAACCTCCCTTCTTTTATCAAGGTCGTCTACGATTTACAGGCCGCTGAGCTCGCATACAGAACATGCGTCCACTCTACAACATACCACTTCCTGACCGTCTCTACCCTCGCCCTCATCTCCTCTTGTCCAACATGGCTGTTGAACGTCGGGTGTGTCCTCCGCACAATCCCACAATTATGTGTACCTAAAACGTTTAGGGAATGCGCTCTTGCTACTCTACCCCACGCAGAACTCGTTGAACACCCCTTCTCAGGTTCACTAGAAAGTACGCGTGGACGGCGCTCCATGCGGTCACACAATGTACCACACGGCTATTTCTTTCCCACCAGTAGCAGGGTGTTAGTGGGGCAAAGGATGGTGACAATATTGGTGAGAGTGAGGGGTGGGCGAAGGTTGCCTGTATGGGCTGTGGACCTTCGGATGGAGAAGCGGGTACAGAGAAGCTGGTGCGAGCATCGCTGCGACAGCGAGTGCCTCCCACGGCTGGGCGGCGGAGGCAGCTGCCTGGACTGTTGGCCGAAGGAAGAAGTCGCAGATGCGTACTTTGATTTGCTGCGCAAGTGACCGCAGCGCTAACTACAAGGGCCGAAGGCAGAAGCCGCGGATGCGTGCTTCGACTCGCTGCGCCAGTGGCCGCAGTGATAACTACAATTGACAGTGGTTCCATTTAAACCACTGCATCCACTTTGCTACTCAGGAGTAGCTCGTAACATATCTCTCCCTGTACAGCTCCCGACAAGGACCTCAAAGTGAGGGGCGTCACCGAGCGCTATCCAAGTCGAGTACAGACCGCCGCTACCACATCTACCACAACGACAGAAAGTGACATGACCCTCCGTTTCTCTCACGAAAGGTTGGGACATTTTCCATATCGGTGTCCCGTTTGGCTGATGCTTAACCTTTTCCTCGTGAAGCTCCTTGTCAAGCGATGGACAAACATCCATGCTCTCCGACCTATTCACCCTCCTCCAATCCGGTCATAACCTGTTCCGGATCATGACACAAACACCCGCATCCCGCGCCGCTGCCTTTTCCTCGATCAATAAGGAAATTGGCGCGGCTAGGTGGCTCGTCCAATCACTACTTTCGCGCCGATCTCCACTCTACCGCCCGAGCTCCTCGCACGGATCTTTCGGTTCTTCATCCTCGAGGACCTGGGCCGGTTCGGCGTGCCGATGGAGTTTTGGTTCAAAGCCACGCATGTGTGTCGACACTGGCGTCAAGTCGCGCTCGACGACTCGTCGTTGTGGGCCAGGATCACCGTGACGGAATCGTCGAGCTTCCATTGGGTCTTGGCGATGCTCGTTCGCTCACGGAATGCGCCGCTCGACATCAACCTCATGGGCGAGCCGAGCCCCAGGCTACTCTCCAAGGTCCCCCCACACATCTTCCACACTCGCCAGCTCAGACTCTGCGAACTGCGTAGGCATCACTCTCAACGCGTCAAAGATATTTGCGCGCTGGAAGCTCCCGCACTGGAACATTTCGAACTCGAGTTTTCAGCACGTTCGCCCGTCCCATTTCGGCAACTTGCCGGCCCTACGCTCTTCAAGGGACGGACTCCGAGACTACGGAGGCTCATACTCTCTCAAATATCCATTCCTTGGTCGTTTATTCCTCGCGGTCAGCTAACCGAGTTGAAGATAAACCACTCCAGAGGGACATCCACCCCTAACAATTCAGGGTCTGATAATTCGAATGAGTTGGTTGATCTCCTGACCAACAGTCCAGAGTTGAAGGTCCTCGTCCTTGAATCCTGTTTACCCCCTATGTTCTCCCAAGTTTCACATGGACAACCAATCCACCTTCCACACCTTTCACACTTATGCCTTGGCGGATCAACTCCTCACGTAACCAGCTTGTTTAGGAAGCTCAAGCTTCCTTCCTCTGCAGTTCTTCACCTGCGATGTATCTCCGAGAGTCTGTCTACGCATATTGACTACCAGATACTTCCTCTCATCTCGGCCCATTTCCACAATCCTACTCCCGTGGAGTTCAAAAGTTTGGGAGTAACCATCAACTTGTCCGAGCGTCGTCACAACATCCACGTGGTCGCATCCATTACTCCTCCTAAATTGACGACCTACTACTCACGTATTTTTGAAGATGATATGGATAGCGAAGCCGAGCTCACTCTGTCACTCAACGGTCTGTCCGCGTTTGGCTCTTCAACTCAGGGTGACATTCTTCGACAGCTATGTAGTATGTTGCCCGTCTCAAACGTCGAATTCCTCTCCATCTCCGCCCCCCATGTGGATGAATCTGTAAATTGGTACGAGGTCTTTCAAGACTGCAAGAGGGTGACCACGATCCAAGCAAGGGGAGACGGGACAAACGGTCTCCTGGGGTCTCTCGCTCCTCCGGAATCCACAAATGCGACGTCCCGCAGCAAGGGGAAGGGGGGAAGACGTGGCAACAGACATACACAGACACAGGCGACCAACGACGTCGTGGACGCGCATGCACCTGCCACACCGTTCCCGAAGCTGACGACCCTGTTGTTGGAGAATCTGGACTTTGGCGCGGACTTGCGCCACGGTGGCATCCTGTGCGACGTATTGACGAACACCCTCCGGCGGCGCAAGGAGAACGACACGACCCTGAAGACGCTCCGCGTCGATCGCTGCGTTATCAGCATCAACCGCGCGACTTGCCTGAAGGGACACGTCAGGGAGTTCCGCTGGGACGGGGACGAGGAGGGTACATCGTACTATGACTTCCGGGACTACGATCTCAGCTCGGATTTCACCGAGACTGACTCGGAGCCAGAAGACCTTTTCCTTGGTACTACGCACTGGCAAACTGGCTGGCCAGTGTCCGAGAACCATTGGGACGGATAGTAAATCCATCTCCCAAGCTCCTTTTTTTTATTTCTTCAGGAGGTGACTCGAAAGAGTTTAGGTCAGCTCTTAGAGTAAGACATTTGTTGTTGCGTGCGAATGTACGATTACCACCTGTTTGTACGTAGTTCATTTTTTTTTGTAAATACCCTCCGCTCGTGAGGGTCGTGTGGAGTGCGTTGTGCAGCAACAACGGAACTTATCTGGCGGAGCTGAGTGACTTGGAGTTCTGATTCCTGAGGCTCCGTTCGGAAAGAGAGTATGCCTTGCGCTGTCATGTTGCGAATGATACAACTTCGGACTCCCTTCCTGTTGTGTGACTTTACCATGCGATTCAAATGCACATGTATGTGGGTATATTTGGGCTTGTACTTAAAGCTTGGTACCGCGTAGATAGCGCCTCAGTCTTCAGTTCTTAAACTGAAGTTGGTATTACTTTCCTATTCCCGTGTCCCGTGATTCACTCACCTGCACTCTTTGACCCCCGTGCTCACATACCAGGTAGTTACTAGTTACTTCCCCAATACACACTCTTGTCCTTAGACTGGGAATCCGGCATCGATCCGCTGATTATATACTTATCACGCCAACGTCGTAACTCCTACAGTAGCAGCACGACCCACCATACGTGTCACGGTTATCAGCCTCTCTAGTCAGGTAGTAATTCTTATGTGCCATACGATCATGTCAATATCTGACAGATTCGGCTATATACTGGTATGTCTCAGACAATATGCTTCTATTATATATGGGCTAGTTTTGGTATGAAGTTCAGGCCCTAGGCCTGGTCTTCCCGTAGAAACAGCCTCCTCGAGACTTCCGTACCAGTGGCCTCCCCTGTTATGCCCCTCCTAACTTGTTTTCTGGTGCGGTTGTGTTGGTGTTGTCCTCGCACTACTCAGGTTTACCCTAGGTCCCCATCTCCTTACCCGCCTTCAAGATGTCACATCTTTCAAGAAAGGTCATTTCGCGCCCACCATCATAAAGCTCCATCCCACTCTTGCTTTCTAAGAATCCTAGGTGGAAATGAGCGAAAAGCACCTGTACCAGATTCTGAAGGTCTTGAAGGGTGTCTTTGTGTCGCAGTCGCAACAACGTAAGGGGTTTGAATCCATCAAGCCCAGCCAATTAACTCGGTCACCTCTACCTGTGGGCCTTTAACTGCGTCAGGAACGCACATATACCCATCACCTGCGCTTGTTGAAAGCCTCGATGTCGCCAAATGGCGACAGCCGTCAAGTCAAGCATTCAGATAGGGACTCATCATGACGGAACCGATTTCCTAGGGCCAAGTTGTATGAAAGGGGAATCAATTCATCATCGTGCCAGAGCGGCGTGCCTACAACCCCGTTCCTGATCCTGATAATCCAGGGCGTATGTCATCCCTCATCCAACGATGCCCTATAATATCAAGCGCGTCTGCAATCACTTGTACTTCAAAGGCTCAGGGATGACACACCTGCTATTCTACTGCGCGCAATACGCCGAGCACATCCCCTCCTTGCGCTTTCAGGAAAGCATACTGTAAAGCGAGTACGCGCTGTAGCCTCGGAGCGAGCGCCTTCCCTTCGCCAACACACCCGATGACGCCACAGGGCAGCGAATGCCTGTCACTGTCATATTCTCTTTCCCATCTTTGTACGTTCTTTTATTCTACTTTTGTCCTAGTTTTGCCTTGTGCATAGTATACTTGTCTTGTATATAACCCTCACTGCCTGGCCTAGAGCCGGCATCAAGAGAATATAGCCCACTCTCGTTCCCTTTTCGTTCGTGTGCCCGTCGCCTCAAGCCTTACGCCGTTACGAATCCCCAGCTGCGCCGTTGGAGCAACGCGTGCCCATCGCAGTCTGCGCCGTCACGTCTCACACACACACACACACACACACACACTCTCTCTCTCTCTCTCCCTTTCTCTCTCCTCTCCTCTTCCCCCCGGATCTCAGAACAACCTCGAACTCGCACGTAGACCAAGTGCCTACGTTATAATACGTGGATGGCACTTCAGTGACCTCATGTGTTTGCGCACCAGCCGCACGGGCGCCAGCTTCCCAGCTGTGGAGATCACCGTCTGTGACGGCGACGGCGATGAGAGCGAGGGGATGAGCGAAGATTGGCATGTGTATTGCGCGTTTGAGGGTGCCAGGATGAGTGGCGGAATAGGGAAAATATTGTGAGATACGGCAGTGACAATCTGGAGTCCGCACAAGCTCGTGGATAAGTCCTTGGTGAGGTTCATTCGTCGCTTCGACCAATGTGTATGGGCATAATTTCCAGGCTTCATACTGGTGGCTTCCGACGAGTGTACCCATCCTACTGAAGTTCTGATTCCACGAAACGAAAGCAGGTAGTCTGTGCCAGTCACTACATAGTTATGCGCGAAATTGTGATGCGGTGGTTGGGCCCGCTTACGTGATATTTCCGAGGTGCCTCGGAAAAGCCCTCCCGAAGCTTGTTTCATAGCCTCGGGGGTATTTCCAAGTCATGACGAATTAGCACCCGTGTCTCTTTCCAGACGATTGTGAAGAATCACCCTTTCGGTAAGGAACACTGTTGTCAATCTGATAAAGCAATGTCGTCTCATGTCAACGGCCCCGATCTCGTCTCACGATTCACGAAGAGGTCCTCAAGAGCGCCGCCGTCCGCAGTTGTATCCCTCAAGTGAGAATATGCTGCGCTTGGCATCGCAAAGCTCCATGTCCTCCTGCTCCCTGAAAACCCAAAGGGGTGCACGAGCGAAAAACGCCTGGGACAGACTCTCAAGAACTGGCAGCCTTGGGTTGTAGCCGCAGAAACAACATGAAACCGCTGCTCCCGGACCCATTGCTGATGGCGCTCCTGGTAAGCCTCCGACTGCAGCTGAGGCACACGCGTACCCATCATCTGCGCGAGTGACCGCAGGCTAACTACAAGGGCCCCGGGCCGAAGGAGGAAGCCGCAGATGCGTGCTTCGATTTGCTGCGCCAGTGACCGCAGTACTAACTACAAGCGACAGTGGTGCCATTTAACTTATCGCGTCCACTTTTCTGCTCAGGAGTAGCTCGTAACATATCTCTCCCCGTACAGCTCCCGATAAAGGCCTCATAATGAGGGGCGTCACCGAGCTCTATCCAAGTCAAATGCAGACCGCCGCTACCACATCTACTACAACGACAGAAAGTGACGTAACCCTCCGTTTTCTTCACGAAAGGTTAGGATATGTTCCATATCGGTGTCCCATTGGCTGATGCTCCACCTTTCCCTCGTCAAGCGACGGACAAACGTCCATGCTCTCCGACCTATTCACCCTCCTCCAATCCGGACACAACCTGTCCCGAATCATGACACAAGCACCCGGATCGCGCGCCGCCGCCGTTTCTGCGATCGATAAGGAAATTGACGCGGCCAGGTGGCTCGTCCGATCACTACTTCCGCGTTGCAACTCACTTGCGCCGATCTCCACTCTACCGCCCAAGCTCCTCGCACGAATCTTTCGGTTCCTCATCCTCGAGGATGACCTGGCCCGGATCGGCGTGCCGATGAGCATTTGGTTCAACGCCACGCATGTATGTCGACACTGGCGTCAAGTCGCGCTCGACGACTTGTCGCTGTGGGCCAGGATCACCGTGACGGAATCCCCGAGCTTAGATTGGATCTCGGAGATGCTCGTTCGCGCACGGAATGCGCAGCTCGACATCAACCTCATGGGCGGGCTGACCCCCGGGCTGCTCTCCAAGTTCCCCCCACACATCTTCCACACTCGCCAGCTCAGACTCTGCGGAGTGCGTATGTATCACTCTCAACACGTCAAAGATATTTGCGCGCTGGAGGCTCCCGCACTAGAACATTTCGAACTCGGGATTTTGGCAGGTTCCCCTGTCCCATTTCGGCAACTTGCCGGTCCTACGCTCTTCAAGGGACGGACACCGAGACTACGAAGGCTCATCCTCTCTCAAATATCCATTCCTTGGTCGCTTATTCCTCGCGGTCAGCTAACCGAGTTGAAGATAAACCTCTTCAGAATGAGATCCACCCCTGACAATTCAGGGCCTGATGATTCGAATCAGCTGGTTGATCTCCTGATCAACAGTCCAGAGTTGAAGGTCCTTGTCCTCAAATCCTGTTTACCCCCTATGCTCTCCCAAGTTTCACATGGACAATCAATTCACCTTCCACACCTTTCACACTTATGTCTTGGCGGATCAACTCCTCACGTAACCAGCTTGTTTAGGAAGCTCAAGCTTCCTTCCTCTGCAGTTCTTCACCTGCGATGTATTTCCGAGAGTCCGTCTACGCACAATGACCATCAGATACTTCCTCTTATCTCGGCCCATTTCCAGAATCCTACTCCTGTGGAGTTCAAAAGTTTCAGAGTAACCATCCACAGCTTGGAGGATCGTCGCATAGACGTGGTCGCATCCAGTACTATTCCTAAATTGACAACCTATTACTCACGTATTTTTGAAGATGATATGGATAGCGAAGCTAAGCTCACTCTGACATTCGACGGTCTGTCCGCGTTTGGACAGGGTGATACTCTTCGACGGCTATGCAGTACGTTGCCCATCCAAAACCTCGAATTCCTCTCCATCTCCGCCCCCGATGCGGATCAATCCGTAAATTGGTACGAGCTCTTTCAAGACTGCAAGAGGGTGACCACGATCCAAGCAAGTGGATGTGGGACAAACGGTCTCACGCGCTCTCTCGCTCCTCCGGAATCCACAAACGCGACGTCCCGCAGCAAGGGAAAGAGGGGAAGACGCGACAAGAGACTTTCACAGACACAGGCGACCAACGATGTCGCGGACGCGCATGCACCCGCCACACCGTTCCCGAAGTTGACGACCCTGTTGCTGGAGGATCTGGACTTTGACGCGGACATGCTCCATGGTGGCGTCCTGTACGACATATTGGCAAACACCCTCTGGCGGCGCAAGGACAGCTACATGCCCCTGAAGACACTCCGCATCGATCGCTGCGTCATCAGCGTCGAGCGCGTGAGTTGTATGAAGAGACTCGTCAGGGAGCTCCGCTGGGACGGGTCCGAGGATGCACCGTACCACGACAGATTGGGCGACTACGATTTCAGCTCGGATTTCACCGGGACTGACGTGCAGCTTGAAGGCCCTATCCCTGGTACTACGCAACTTGACTGGGCAGCGCTCGTGAACTAGTAGGACGGATGGTAAATCTATCTCCCGAGTTTCTTTGTTATTTCTCAAGAGGTAACTCGAAAGAGTTTTAGGTCAGCTCTTATACCAAGACATTTGTTGTTGCGTGCGGCGAATGTATGATTACTACATCTGGAAAAACCTCACTTGTTAAAATGAGTTAGCGAGGTGTTAACCTGGGTTAGCGAGCCATTAACGCAGTTAGCGAGCCGTTAACGCAGTTAGCAAGATATTAAGACGAAAAAGGCGATGGTAATTTGATAATAAGGCATATAAAGTGCCATCATGGGCCACTGTATTTGCAATAAAGATGGCTGTACTACATGCCTATGATTGGCTTTCACATCATTATTTCGTTTAGCTATACATGACCAACTGGTCACCGATACGCCGCATATGCGACCACAATGGTATATTCAATGGGGGCCAACAATATGCATACAAAACCGTGACAGCGTGCTCAGCAGCGCCGCTAAGTTTACTAATTTCACTCCACGAATGCAGCCCTCACAGCCACAGCTTTCACAGCCGCCGCCTTCGCATCCACAATCCCCACCAGCTGATCCGCCTGCCAGCACACCAAACTCCCATCGCGCCTGCCTTACGCTTCAAGCACTACGTCCCGCACCAGTGCGTAACGGCGACCCGCACTACGCCGTCTCATCCTACAGGCTGCAAATGCCAGCCACCGAACATGCATGCGTGGCATTGGAGCCCACAAGGTATTGACACGACCAGAAGGACAGAAGTGGCACACACTAGTGGTATGAGCTGAAGACAGAGCACCCCTGCTGCAGTGCTCTTGCTGTGTTCTTTCGGGGAGCGGGAAGGGGGTGGAGCGGTGGGGACCAAGAAAAGAGCCATGCCAGCTGAAGTGTTAGTTGACGGCCGTCGAAGGATGTGTTCAGGCAATCGACGGTACGGTTATGGGACCTGTACAAATGAGGCCATAAAGCCGTACTATATGGCGATGGCGCGCAGTCCTAGTTGCTTGTGGTGTGGGTGTAGAGGTAGTGGGGATAAGGTGGGAATAAGCCCGGAGAGCAACGTGAAAGAGAATGGGACAACGCACAATGTTGTCCATCCACAAGGGTTGAAGAGGTAGCGGTGGAGGCAGCGGGCACAGGCATTGGTCCTCCTCGAGACCTTGCGACAGGGCGGCTTATTCAGCACTTCGATTTGGTGTTTGACGAGACAAGATGGAGCTAGAAAACTCCTAGAAAGTGAGCCAACAGAGCACAACTGATGCATGGTGTGCCCTTTCACCAACTTGGGAACGCCCCCCAAAATGGGTGTTCAAAGATGGTCGTCCTATGCAACTTGGTTGATGGACAAGGGTGACACAGAGGAGGATGAGGCTCTTAAACACGTCGTCAAGGTCAAGGTCAAGCAACGCCCCATGATTGGTCAAGGCAAGGGCAAGGAACGGGAACATGACTTGGGCCATCAACAAAGTTGGTCGTGAGACTTGCTTAGCAATCATTGTTGGTTTACCAACTGACCAAAATTTTCAGCGTCGTCGTCTCAATCTCACCGCCATGATGCGTCCCGCCCAAGGCGTCGCCTTCCCTTGCTGTCCCCTCTCCAAGTGAGTGGGCCAAAAAAAATTTGCCATGTTCTGACCATTCCTGACCTCTGCCACCACCCCTCCCACCACCAGCACGCTCACTCCAGAAGAAGCACAGCACAAAACTGACGGTGAGAGGTCGAGCCGGGGCTACTGCCTCCAGTGCAAGTGTGCATGTCCCTCCCAACCTTTGTTTTTATGTGGGTTGGATAGGTGAGTTGACTTTTTTCCTGCTTCTGTGCGCTCACCCAACCTCCCGTGCACCCCCACACTCTTCGCGTCCGATGCGCTCGAAGTATCAAAGACCGCTGTAGATGTCAGCAGCATGTACCCTTCTCTTGCACTGTCTCGTTGCCACCCCACTCCTCCAGCATGAAGACGCGACGACACAAACAGACAGGAGACCCTGTCTGCACTGGATGGGCCATCTCGTCACACTCACCGGTATGTGCCTCTGCTCGGTTTATTTTGTTTGCTGACCAGGCCCACCACTCCTCAAGATAAATACATGACCCTGAACAGACGGGGTCTGCCCACATCGTGCCCACATCCACCTGGACGACCAACTTCCTCACTCAACGGTACGTCCTGCATCTGCCTCACTCACAACTCGATTCTGACAGACCCTTACTCTCCCTTTCGACGTTGTTCATTGCCCCCAGATGCACCCGCCACCCACAACCGCAGCAGCAGCAAACCATGCACACGCGCATGCATAGCTCATGCGGTGCCTGTGGAGATTGGGCTTTTTGTGGGGCTTCGAATAGATGCGTACTTTTTTCATTTTTTTTTTCCAGTCCAGTCCTTTTGCGCATATCGACACGCAACCCCTCACCACCCTCACCTGGCCAGAAGCTGAAGCAGCCGCGCCATCGCAGGGTATCGATGACAACCACGCATGCACCCACATCGCGTGCATTACCCACCTATGTCCCCTCCACGGTTTCTGCATGTGGCCTATGGTTGGCATGCGACCAACCACCCTCTTCGCTCCACAAAGAGACCGCTGCTGTTGAACTACCAGCCCATGTATGGGCTCACTTGGTATGTCTTCCCCCCCTTTTTTTTTCTTCTTTTAGCTGACCAGCCACTACCACTCTGCTTCATTCAGCTGCCACCCCCCTCTTCAACCGACACGGAGGCGCCGCTGTCGAGCTGCCACAGGTGGACCCCGCCTATGTGTGAATGTTCGGTGTTGGACCTGATTTACACTCTCCAGATGGCCACGATGCGTCGTCTGTGGTATGTTCCCTTTTTCTTTTTTTTGTCAGTTTTTGTTGTGTTTTCTATGTCACACTGTACCTTACATATTTTTAGATACTATGATGAATAAATGAATGCTTTTTGCACAAAAATATACTGTACCACATCTGTGCCAAGGGCTCGGTTGTGTAGAGTGAATTAAAATCTGTTAATTTAACAGAATTTAATTGTCGTTAACAAATTTTTGTGGTTAAAGTTGTGTTAGAACTGTGTTAGATTAATGGGGGGTAAATTATTCAGTGTTAAAGTGTTAATATGTGTTAATCTCTGTTAGCGACGTTAAATTAACATCAATTAACACATGAGGTTTTTCCAGATGTACCTGTTTGTATGTAGTTCATTTTGTTTGTAAATACCCTCTGCTTGTGGGATTGTGTCTGGCAGAGCCAGGTGACTTGGAAGTCTGATGCCTGAGGGTCCGTTCGGAAAAGTGTGTGTGCCTTGCACTGTCAGAGTCGTTTGTCCTGTTGCCAACAATACAGTCTAAGACTTCCTTCCAGTTTTGTGTCTTCACCATGTGATGCAATTGCACATATATGCGCGTATATTTAGGCTTGTACTTACAAGCTTGGTACCATGTAGATGGCGCCTTGTTCCTGTGTCCCGTGCTGTGCTCTTAGATCTGCATGCTCACATACCAAGTAGTTGCCTCCCCAATACACTCTCTTACCCTGAGACTGGGATTGGTCGGCATGCCTGCCTATCGATCTGCTGATTATACAGTATATCACGCCGACGTCGTAACGCCTGGTGGTATGACCCACTGTACCTGTCATGGTACTCAGCCTCTCTAGTTATGTAGTAATTCCTATGTTCCATATGATCCTGTCGGTATATACTGACATCTCTCAGATAATATGCACCTCTTACATCTGGAAAAACCTCAGTTGTCAATCGGGGTTAGCAAGCCATTACCGCAGTTAGCGAGTTGTTAATGCAGTCAACAAGTTGTTGACGCAGTTAGCGAATTGTGAGACGAAAAAACAACATAAGCAAGATGGTAATTTCATAAAAAAAAAGGCCATAAAGCGCCACAGCACAGCACTGTATTGCGAATAGTAAACAGTTTAAGGTATACTACGCACCTACAGCTGCACTTGCTGCACTTGCGAATACATGGCTTCTCAAGAAGTCAGGTCAGGTGCTACTGCATGCTGATGCTGCAAATATCTGGTGATGGGAGCTTTCACCTTCATGAAGCCTCTTCACCCCACCTTTTCAGTCAACAGGGGTCAGAGAGGTAGGGGTGGAGACGGCAGATGGGGTGTAGAGGTACTAGTAGAGTTATGTATGGGGATGAGCTGACAAGAGTGATGTGGAAGAAAATGGGACTACGCACTGCCTATTCTGTCTGCAAGGGTCGAAGAGGTAGGGGTGCAGGTGTTGCAATCCTCGAGACCTTGCAACAGGGCACCTGCCTCGGGCCTTCTGGGAAGGGCATTGGTTGCAGGAATTTTTGGTGTTTGAGACGGACCTGTGGGTGACGTTGTTGAGGGAGAGGTAGAGGATAGGGGTCAGGATGAGCCAACAAGAGCAATGAGAGAAAAAAGGGACTACATACTGCCTTTTCATCCACAGGGATCCTTCCCCTACCCAATGCAAACTACTGTCCTTCCTCACTACTGTCTTGCTCCTCCAATGCAACAGTATGATGACGATAACAGCATGTGGACGACGACAAGATTTGAGCAAGAGAGACAATTGGATTGGAATATGAGATTTGGGGTTGTGATTGATTGGGATATGCTGTTGGAGCTGGAGGAGCAGGCAGAGTGTTGAGCTGGGAGTGACGAAACTGACGCGTGGGCTCAAGTGACATCGATGTGCCTTGAGTTTATTATGGTTGACAATTAGAACTAATTTTATGAAAACAAAAGAAAGGTGTCTCTATCACTGAAGGGATTAACATAGAAAGAATGGCAATTGTCTAAGACTGTAAACAAGTTCCAGCCTTCACATGGTGAAGAGTCTGGGATAATTCTCAGAAATAAATGAATACTAGAAAATATAGTGTCCACTGGAATGATGCTTGCTCACCTGTGCCCCCTATTGAAAGATCTTGAAACCTGATACATCCCATGGCTTCTATTTGGCATGGCGGGAATCGGGTTGAACCATTCGATATAGGCAAGATATGTTGGAATTTGTTCAGCATGTGAGGAAATGGATGGAAACTTTGACACCGCTGCAGTTGGGATCTGAAAAACAACCTGAACTTGTGCTATCCTATGGCCTGGAGGGTGTCAGCTAGATCTTGACTCTATGATGATCAGATGAAAACCTACCTTGAATTCCATGCACATTGTCTGGGTGTTTCCCAGTCCAGACTAATACTGTGTCAAAGCGTGCCGGTATGATCCACCCATGTATGTCAACTTGTTCCAGCCGAATATAAATGCTGTCAACAATAGTGCCATCCCCATTTGTGAATTTGATTTTATGGAAAACAGGCACATGGTGGAATGGAATCAATGTGTTCTCTCCACAATCATATAGAGCCTGACCTGAGATAGAGGGATCCTTAAGATGCACGAGAAAGTCTCCAAGAAGATCCAGGAAGTCAATAGCACCATACTTGTATGTGATGTCTTCAAACGAAACCCTCCAGAGAGTTGGATTCTGGGTCATCTTAAGATAGCGTGTACTGGGCTGTGGAGGCCCAGTGGATGGTCTTTGAGGTGGGGCACTTGTGGGTAGGTGCTGCTGCTGCCGCCACTCGATGAACTTCGCATGTTGTTGTACCTTCTCGCAGCACTCCAGCCAAGTGGTCATTTGGGGGTATTCGTCTTTATGATTTGTGGCGCAATAAGCATCTTTGGTAAAGTCAATATGAAGTCGCTCCATCTGCTTGGTATTGTAGTTATCAGTTGTCCCAAATAAACATATTGATTGGCCATAGTGAAGGAGACTGTGAATTTTCGGAACATTGAAGCCATCATGCACCCCAAGATCCACAAAAACATCTTTATTTGCATGGAAGGCAACCAATGAGTGCTCAAGGTGAGCGATCGTATCAGTTGTTTGGGAGGGTAACTGTGCCAGGTACAGGAAGTCAAGTAGGCCATGCATGGCTTTAAGAACCCGTGCCAAGCTGGAGCCGCCAGTGATTTGGAGATCGACAATAAGTCCTAGGAGAATTCGGCACATATTTTTGTGCTCCTTGCCTGTGACGCAAGCAAGTGTTGTGACACCCCTTGGGAAGAGAATGATCTGGTGATTTGGGGGCATCAAATGACATCGTGCGTCAATATTCCACTGCCCAAATACCAAAGGATTTGATAACCATGCGACAAGGTGCTTGATGACACCCTGAAGGAGCTGATGGAGGATGTTGGGTGTGATGGAAAGATAGATATTCACCAATGGCAAAGATTCCCAGAAGGGGTGAAAGACTGGCTTGATTCCATTATCTCTGCAGGTGGCATGAAACGTGTGCACATTGCCATCATGTTAAGGTCCAAGGGCCTTAAAGACGCGACGTGCGTGGGTTGGTTTGGCGATGACTGGGATTGCTCAGTGGGATCTCCTCCTGAGGCAATAGATCACGTGAGTAGCTCGGTACCGATTGGCTACGCAGTATAAGAGTAAAGTCCCCGATGATAAGGGCGACTCCTGAGGTAGATAATAGAGATGAGAGGGAGAGCTTCAAGGCTTTGAAGCGACTGAGTTGATCAGGCAAGAGACTCTGAGAGTCCTAGGTGGAAGCTACAAGTCTTGGATTGAAAACCAAGTTAGGCTTA